>Ga0209536_100001591_pt1 | contig 37248 bp, 23 predicted proteins | sample DeeMarSeWOR28_12_FD_187461 | JGI IMG/M metagenome (GOLD analysis project Ga0209536, IMG submission 187461) | Marine sediment microbial communities from White Oak River estuary, North Carolina - WOR-2-8_12 (SPAdes) (version 2) | ecosystem: Environmental > Aquatic > Marine > Intertidal zone >... | reverse complement strand
TTCTCATAAATTCACAAAAAAAGAAGAAAAAGAAGCAAAAAACTATAACAATAACAGTATTAATACTTGATTATAATAAATTAGGCAGGCCTGCCTGCCCTCGCCATGCGTCTGCGCCGTAGTCGGCTACAACGTAGGAGCAAGGCTCAGGCCGCCGGAGATGGCAGGTAAGAAAAATTTTTAGATCTTTCAGGTCAAATATTCTTTATTTGGACGAGGTTTGAAATTCTAGTAAATTAGGATTTTAGGCAGGTAGGTAAAGGATGAAATATCGTCTTACATTAATATTATTCATTTTCTCAATACATGCATACGCTACTCATATAGTGGGTGGAGAGATTGAATTGATCCATATTGATTCCACACTATACCAAATCAATCTTATCCAGTATTTTGATGATGTCAATGGACTTCCTGAAGCAGAAGACTATAATATCCAACTTTTTATATTCAGGAAAAGTGATAATGTACTTATCAGAAGTGTAACATTGTTTAACATGGGCTCAACGTTTGTGCCTTATACTAATATAGTCTGCACTATAGACAAACTCATTACCAGACGAATATTTTATTCCAGAGAGATAGTCCTGAATCCACTTCAATTTAATGATCCGGAGGGATATTATATTGTTTGGGAACGATGTTGCCGAAATGAAGTGATCAATAATATCCAATTTCCGGGTGCTACCGGGCAGGCATTCTATCTTGAATTCCCAGCCATTCTCAAAAATAACAAGCCTTTCTTTAATACATCACCTATACTGTTCCCACCATTAAGTGATTACGCCTGTGTTAATAATTTTTATTATGTCGATTTTGCCGGATTTGATCCCGATGGTGATTCACTGGTTTACTCCATGGCACATCCACTTGCAGGATATAGTAGTCCGGTTCCAGGTAATATCATTCCACCTCCCAGAGCGGCACCTTATCCAGTTGTGCAATGGATTCCCGGGATCTCAACCGGAAATGCTGTGCCAGGCGATCCACCTTTGTCAATCAGTAGCGATGGATTACTTACAGTAATTCCTTCAGAGACAGGGTTGTTTGTATTTTCCGTGCTTTGTGAGGAATTTCGAGATGGCGTAAAAATTGGAGAAGTTCGCAGAGATTTTCAGATGCTGGTAATTGATTGTCCGGATCCAGGTATTCAGCCAAATTTAGTAGTTAAAACTCCGGGATCAAACACCTACACTGAATTTCCCGATACCTTGGTATTTTCAAGCGATGAAGAAAAATGCTATGAATTTATTGTCAAAGACAGGGATGGAGCTGAAAATTTAAATTTCAGGGTAAATTCGGTTAATTTCTCGGCAAACCTCGAAGCATCTTTATCTATCAATCAAGCCAGCCTAGAAGATCCGGAAGATTCCGTCAGTTTTAATTTTTGTTTCCCAGATTGTCCATTTCTAATCAATCAACCTCATATAGTCGATATAATCGTTGGGGATGATACTTGTCCCCTGCCATTGCTTGATACAATCAGACTGGTCGTTTATATAGAACAACCACCTAATCAGCCTGCCCGGTTTGACACGATTGCCAATCAGTTTGAATATGACATCCTGGAAGGAAATATAGTTACTTTTAATGTTAAAGGAACGGATGCTGACGGGGATTCATTGATGTTTTCTGTGATCAGCCAGGATTTTGACACCTCAGATTATCAGATGACTTTTAATCCAATATTCCCAGTCCCTGAACAGATGGATCTTAATTTTAATTGGGATTCCAGTTGTCAGAAATACGATTTTAATGATCGTCAGAATTTTAATGTATTGCTACTTCTGGATGATAACGATTTCTGCAATATCTTTAATCCTGATACAATCAGGTTAGACATCAACGTGGATTTACCTCCTAATACTTCCCCGGAAATTTTCACAGATTTGGGTTCGGATAGTGTTGCGATACAAATCCTTGACAGTTTGTTTTTTAATGTTTTTGCTAATGATCAGGATGGTGACAGGATCAATCTTTTGACTTTTTCCGATGAGTTCGATTTAATAGAAAATGGATTTACACCAATTCAAAGTTCGGATTTCGGATCAATCACTGAACGCTTCGGTTGGATTCTGGATTGTAATACCCTTGATATCCAGAAAGGCAATGAATTTAGTATAGATTTTATTGTCGAGGATGATGATAAATGTAAAATCAGGAATTCTGACACCATAACGATTAAATTTACTGCCCTGCTTCCAGATAATGCTGCTCCTACACTGGAAATGGTCAACATATCCACAGGAAATGTCGAGGTTGTTCCCGGAGATTCAATCATCATAGATTTACTGGGAAAGGACCTGGACGGAGATTCTATTTTTGTTTCAATCCTGGATCAATCAAATTTACTGGAAACTACAGGAGCAGAATTTATACCTGTTTCCGGAAGTTCTCAAGTGTCAACTTCATTCACATGGAAAACGGATTGCAGTCATCTTATTCCGGAACGCGATGTGACCAATTATAGTTATCAATTCCTGATCAGGGACGATAAATGCCTGGTTCCGCTTGGAGACACAATTGATTTGACTATTGTTTTAAAAGACCTGACTGTTGATTACGATGACGTGTTCATTCCAAATGTATTCACACCCAACAATGATGAATTCAATGATTATTTTACTGTTCCTAACCTGCCTGAAGATAATTGCAGCAGTCAGTTTCTCAGTGTTGCTATCTATAACAGGTTTGGAAAAGAAGTGTTTTTTTCAAAACAGAAAGAATTCAGGTGGTATGCACAAAATGTTAAAAATGGGGTATTTTTTTATCATATAAAATATACGACTAAGAATTATAAAGGATATCTTCAAGTATTATATTAACATGCGAAGTTTACAAGAAACCTTATGCAAAATAAAGTAGTCATCATAACGGGTGCGACATCTGGTATAGGACGTAGTTGTGCTGAATTATTTGGAAAAGCCGGTGCCAAAGTTGTTTTTACCGGGAGAAATGAAAAACGGATGGAAGAAGTAAAAGCTACCCTCAAGGCACTGGGGGTCGATTTTATGGGTTATATCATGGACGTAAGTAATGAAGAAGAAAATAAAAGGCTGGTAGATAAAACGATTGAAAGATATGGTAAAATCGATATCCTGATCAATAATGCCGGAATATCCATGCGGGCACTCTTCCAAGATCTTGATATGAATGTTTTCAGAAAAGTAATGGATATAAATTTTTATGGTACTGTTTATTTGACGAAATATGCATTGCCTTACATTCTGGAATCAAAGGGATCAATTGTAGGTGTTTCATCCATCAATGGTCATCGCGGAACACCTGCAAGAACTGCCTATACCGCTTCGAAATTTGCTATGGAGGGATTTTTCGAATCACTTAGAACTGAGGTCATGAAAAAAGGGGTTCATGTACTGGTTATAAGCCCTGGCTTTACCGGAACAAATATTCGTAACGCTGCTTTAAATGAAAAAGGAATGCCACAGGGTGAATCGCCCAGAGACGAAAAAAAGATGATGACACCTGAACAGGCCGCCAGAGCGATTTTAAAAGGTATTCAAAAAAAGAAGAGAGATATAGTTCTAACTACCCAGGGTAAACTGGTTGTTTTTCTAAATAAATGGATACCTAAGATCATGGATAAGATCGTTTATAATCATATGGCAAAAGAAAAAGATTCTCCTTTTAAATAATTAGGAAGAAAAGGCAACACGCTATGAAGTATAATACGAATTAAAAAATTAGTTTACATTTAATCCTTATATTGAAACAAAAAAACAGAGATGTCTCTTTCGAAAGATAAAATTGAAAAAACAATAGCGGAAATTCTCAAGATTTTTGACATTGAAAAATCGTTGCTTGACATGTATGCTGATGAATTAATGAAAATTCATCCCGCTCACAAAATGTCTGCTGATAATCTCATTACCTATCTGGCATTACGACACCTTGACCTGGAAGAAATACAGGATTACCTGGGTGTTTTAGGAATCTCAAGATTGGCGAAAGCGGAAGGACACGTAAGAAGCAGTATCGAATCCGTTGTTCACAACCTGAAAAAATTGATTGATCCTTCCTACACAATTACACAGATCCCGGAACAAAAATTCAAAGAAGGATTTCAGGTACAGAAGCTCAATTCAACTGCTTTATTAGGCCCTGAAATTGCAGGCAGGATTACACGAATCATGGTGACATTGCCAAGTGAAGCAGCTTTCGACTATCAATTGGTATATAATCTACTCCAGGCAAATATCAATTGCTTCAGAATAAATTGTGCGCACGATGATCCATCACATTGGAAAATGATGATTGATCACATTCATAAGGCCAAGGATGAGACCGGAAAAGAATGTCGAATCTGCATGGATCTCAGCGGTCCCAAATTCCGTACGGGCCCAATGCGTCCCGGGCCGAAGGTGTTGAAAATCAGACCCGAAAAAAATGATTATGGTGTTGTAGTTAATCCGATAAGATTCTGGATAGCTCCTCCCGATATGAAACCAGAGGATGAAACCATTTTACATGTACCTGTTGAAAGATCCTGGTTCGAAAAAATATACAAAGGTGCTGTCATTCAACTGCAGGATGCACGTGGTAAAAAACGAAAATTTAAAATAATTGACGAGACCTACAGGGGTAAATGGGCCATTACCAATGATACCACATATGTTAGGACAGGTACCAGGTTACATCTGATGAATGATAAAAAACAAAAAATAGCCAGCACTGAAGTAGGTGAATTACTTCCTATGGAAGAAAAAATTTTATTGCGCACGGGTGACAAACTGATCATTCATAAAAAAATGATCGCCGGATCACCAGCGGAGATACAGGAAGATGGTAGTGTCTCGAAGGATGCGCATATATCCTGTTCCCTGAAGGAAATATTTACAGATACCCGGGTTGGTGAACCATTATTGCTGGATGATGGAAAAATAGAAGGTCAGATAGAAGAAATACAAAACGACAAACTTGTTGTACGGATCATTTATGCGGATGAAAGGGGCAGCCGCCTTCGGGCTGATAAAGGAATCAATCTTCCGGAAAGTAATCTGAATCTGAAAGGATTAACAGAAAAAGATAAAAGTGATCTCGCATTTATTGCCAGGCATGCCGATGTTGTGAACGTATCATTTGTAAACCATCCCAGCGATATTGAAGACATTAAAAATGCCCTGATTGAGGTTGATGGCCTACATCTGGGCATAATTCTGAAGATAGAAACCAAACAGGGTTTTCGAAATTTACCAGCCATTATGTTGCGGGCTATGCAATTTCATCCGATTGGTGTGATGATCGCACGTGGTGATCTTGCAGTCGAAGTTGGCTGGAAAAAACTTGCTGAAGTTCAGGAAGAGATTTTAAGACTTTGTACTGCCGCTTATATTCCCGATATCTGGGCTACTCAGGTGTTGGAAACATTGGCAAAAAAAGGCAGGCCCTCAAGAGCTGAAATTACTGATGCTGCCATGGCCCAACGTGCAGAATGCGTTATGTTAAATAAAGGGCCACACATCCTGGAAGCCATACAAATGCTGGATGATATCATCCGGCTTATGCAAAAATCCCAAAAACGCAAAAAACCAATAACACCTCACTTTGATTTTCCAATTGTAAGTCATTAAGTAAATTCATATTATGCCTTTATTAATTTTACTGATTATATTTCAAGTTAATCAAAAGGTTTATGAAACTGAGATTATGAATCCAAACGATCAATTACATCTTAAAATAAAACTATCATCAAGCCCGGAAAAAATTTATGAATTGTTATCAACCAACCATGGAAGAGAAAAATTTTGGGTAGAAAAGTCAGTTGAATCCAACAAGATTGTAACCTTTTATTTCCCAAACGGTGCTATTGAGAATTGCCGAATTCTTAAAAAAGTTGAAGAAAAATATTTTAAAATCGAATACTTCAACAGTTTGGTAGAATTCAAAATCATTCGCCACTCAGAAAAAGAATGTATTCTTGAATTGAATAATTTCAACATCCCGGCTGCAGATAGATTTGAACAGTATGCAGGCTGGGTTTCAGTTCTATTATCATTAAAAGCATATGCTGATTTCGGGATCGATCTACGGAACCATCATCCTGACTATACCTGGGATCAGCATTTTATAGATAACTAAATATATTACGCTTATGAAAAGAGTTACCGGAATTGGTGGGTTTTTTTTTAAAAGTGATGATCCCGAAACATTAAAAAAATGGTATGACCGGCATCTGGGTATAAAATCAGATGAATACGGTGGTATATTCATCTGGAGGGAATATAAAAACCCGGAAAAGGAAGCTTACACGGCATGGGGACCATTCTCAAAAGACACTAAATATTTTCTTCCCAGTCAAAAATCCTTCATGTTTAATTACAGGGTAAAAAACCTTGAAAAATTACTGGAAATATTAAAAAAGGAAGGAGTTGAAGTGGTTGGTGAAATAGAAGATTATGATTATGGGAAATTTGGTTGGATCCTGGATCCGGAAGGAAACAAAATAGAGCTTTGGGAGCCCAAAGATAGTAAACTAACAGGCACAATATCTAATGAATGAATGAGTGAATACTAAGCCTGTCATAGCTTTGGCACTGCGCCGTCGGCAAGCCTGAGGCGGCCGACGGAAGGCAGGAGTGAATGAGTACTCTGAAGTTGTATTTTAAATACTAAATCCCAATTATTTATAAACTACTTAAAAATTGGGATATAAATACCATTTAACAAGTTCATATTCAAAAAGTGAACTATTCTTACATTTTACATTTTACAGAATATATTTTATTTGCCTGGGCATGCCAGTCGTCACATATTAGCACTCCCAACTTCAAGCCAGGAGCTTCCAGCCTTCCTTTTCAGAATTAAATATAGACGCATTTATAATTTTTTATTATCTTGAAAAATTATGCAGAATCAAACAAGACAATTAGCCGCAATTATGTTTACCGATATTGTCGGATATACTGCATTGATGGGAAGCGATGAGGAAAATGCATTAAAAATCCTGCGCCTCAATAGAAAGATTCATAAAACAAACATCGAAAAATATAGAGGTAAACTCTTAAAGGAGATGGGCGATGGCATATTAGCACAATTCAGCAGTGTATTGGATTCCATTCGCTGTGCGCTGAATATTCAAAAAGATGCCCATGAAAATCATGCTGCTCGAATACGTATAGGTATTCATCTGGGTGATGTTACTGTTGAAAATGATGATATTTTTGGAGATGGGGTAAACATTGCTTCACGACTTCAAGGTATTGCTGATCCAGGAGGAGTTTATATATCTGAATCTGTACACAAAGCCATTCGGGTAATAAAAGATGTTAACGCCGTATACCTTGGAGAAATCCAATTTAAGAACGTAGACTATCCTGTGAGAACTTATGCTTTACAGGGGGATCGTATACCGATCCCATCATTAAAAAAGAAAAAGGAACTATCGGGCAAAAAGAAAACAATTTCAAAATCAACAATAATTATTTCATTTTTAACAGTATTAATAAGTGCCTGGTTAATACTAAAGATGTTTACTGGTTCTGCAGTAGGACCAATTGACTCAATGGCAGTCTTACCGTTTGACAATTTAACCGGGAACAAAGAACAACAGATATTCGTAGATGGTATGCATGATGCCTTGATAGGTGAAATGGGTCAAATCAGTGCACTCAGGGTGATTTCCAAAACTTCAACCTTAAAATACAGAGAATCAAATATGTCGATACCTGAAATAGCTCAGGAATTAGGTGTTGATGCACTTATTGAAGGCTCCGTATTTGAGGTAGACAGTGCAGTAAAGATTCAGGTAAAGTTAATCAAGGCATTTCCTGAAGAAAAACAACTTTGGAATAGTTCATATGATCAGAATATTTCACGTATTTATGATTTTTACCGTGAAGCATCCAAGGAAATTGTTGCTGCAATAAAGGTTGAGCTTACACCGGATGAAAGAAATCGTCTGGAAAATAAAAAGAAGGTCGATCCTGAGGCTTATGAAGCTTATTTGAAAGGGAAATCATACTGGGATAATCTTTCACGAGAGGGACTTCAGACTGCACTTAATTACTATGAATTATCTGTGGAAAAGGATTCTACTTTCGCACCTGGATATGGTGGGATTGCCAGTGTTTGGGCAGCTCGTCAGCAAATGGGGTACGTATCTTCTTCAGAAGCACATCCTATCATAAAAAATGCAATTGAAAGATCTCTTGAATTAGACAGTACACTTGCTGAGTCATATTATTATTTGGGTGTTGTTAAAGTGTGGACCGATTGGGAATGGGATGCCGCAGAAATTGCTTTCAAGAGAAGTTTAGAAATAAATCCCAATTTAGCCGGAGCCCATGCTTATTATTCACATTTACTTGGTATCCTGAAACGGCCCGAAGAAAGTCTTTTTCATATTCAAAGGGCAATAGAATTAGATCCGTATAATCCATTATACAAAGTCTTATATGGAGTAGTACTTCTTATGACCCGGCAATATGAACAAGCGATTATAACACTGAAGGAATTGGAGAAAATGGCCCCTAATAATCCACTCATACAGATCGTATTATTTCAGTCATATCATCATATGGGTAAATTTGATGAAGCATATCAAAAACAGAGACGATTACTGGAATTAGTCAGTGAAGCTGCTGTAATTCAGGCATTTGATAATACATACAAGCAATCAGGATATCAGCAGGCACTTGACTCAGCTGCCGAAGCCTGGAAAGATTTAAAAGACATTAATTTTATACCTCCAGATAATATGTATTGGCTTTATGCTGCTGCCGGAAATAAAGAGAATGCATTAGAATGGGTGGAAAGAGGATATGAGGTACATGATTCAGGCATACCCTATATTGGAGTGATCCCCATTGTTTTCGATCTTCTTAAAGATGAACCAGAATACCAGGATTTACTTGATAAATTGAAACTTCCATAAACAATGAGTGAATGCAGTACCTGCCAAAATCTTCTTTGATCACCGAAGTACCACAAAGGTGATGTCGAATGTAGGAGTTAATATTTTATTTTTATCATTCGATTATTCAATGGTACAATCGGTTCACCAATCTATCAGACTAAAAAATTCCCAATTTTCTAATTCTTCCAGCTTCAAGCTTCAAGCTTCCAGCTCAATACTTTCAGCTTTGAGGCTTTCTAATGACCGTCAGACCTTCAGCAATCAGCCTGTAATTATAAAGCCCTGATTATCACAATTTTATAAATATCTTTTTCTTATAAAGTATATAAGCAGGAATATAAATGATTAGCATATAAATCACAGCATACAGAAAGGAGGCCAGTTTAGCGCCCATACCAATTCCGGTCATTCCATCCATGAATGATTGGCTCAGGGATACACCCCACCAGATATCTTCATAGAATACCAGCGTAAGCATGCCTGCCATTACATAGGAAGTAATTGCATTGGCACCATATATTCTGCCTAGACGCGTCCAGTTTTTATAACCCCAGATATCAATGATTAATATAAGGGCAGCAAGTCCCATAGTCGCCAATCCTCCGGTATACAACACAAAGGAACTTGACCATAAATTTTTATTCAAAGGAAATACATAACTCCACAATTCTCCCGCAATCAACATCGTGAATCCAATGAAAAACATCCATACCAGTCTTCTAAATTTATCTTTTTCAGCCAGGATCAATTTACCAATCAGCATGCCTATAATACCAGTAACTATCGCCGGGAACGTACTCAAAAAACCTTCTGGGTCCCAGGTTCTTTCCCAGAACCTTCCTGATAATAAGGTACGGTCCATCCATGCTTCCAAATTTACCCCTGGTTCGAAGTTAGCGGCAATAAATCCATCAGAAATCTGCCTTATTCCTTCAACAGGTACGTTTCCCCCGGAACGTGCTACCATTCCTGTTGTCAAAGCTTCATTTATTACTTGATCAATAGGTACAGGTATAAACGCCATTACAATCCAGTAAACGATCAATATTGTTGCTCCGATCCAGATAAGCCTGCGCCGATCTGCGTTCAGGAATAGTAGAGCTCCGACAAGAAAGACAATTGAAATACGCTGTAGCACGCCTACCCATCTTATTGCAGCGAAATTAAATTCTGGCCATAACCATAAGAGTACCCCGACGAAATATATCTTGATCGATCGCCAGATAATTTTTTTATACATATCTTTTTTGGGGACGTTTGCCTTTAATCTTTTAGTATAAGCAAATGCTATGGATACACCAACGATATACAAAAAAAAAGGGAAGATGAGATCTGTTGCTGTTAATCCATGCCACTGTGCATGTTCCAATGGAGCGTAAACACTATCCCATGAGCCAGGATCATTCACAATCACCATGGCAGCGATGGTAAATCCTCTTAACGCATCAAGTGAAATCAATCTTTGTGTAGATATCTGATTAGAGATTGCCTGTTCACTCATTTTAATACATACATAATATTGCCTATTCGGTAAATAAACTACATAGCTGGCCGCGAATTTATCAAATATTTATTTAATTGCAATTCAAAATAAATTTTTAAATGTCATGATAAAGTCATCAATTTCATTCTTCTTTTTTGTCATGGTAGTGTTTTGTTGCAGCTGTGGAAATGAATCTATAGAAAATAAAAAATTCCCGGAAAAGGGAGAACTATCAGTCACATGGGAAAATGTCAGCAATTTTATATCTGAAAGACCAGGTTTCAGGGTGAAATTTACCATAGAGAATAATAGTGATGATATATTAGGCAATAGTGGATGGGCTTTGTATTTCAACCAATCTCCACGGAACCTGATACCCGGATCGGTAAGTGAAACAGTAAAAATAGAACATATCAACGGAGATTTTTACAGATTGTCTCCTGCTCCAAGTTTCAATCTGGAACCGGGAAAAACAATTTCCATATCTGCTGATTTCGAAGATTGGATGATCAAGGAAGTAGATGCTCCTCTGGGACTGTATTTTGTATTCTCCGATGAGGAAGGAAATGAGCTATCCAGGGTCCCAGTGGAAGATTATACAATCAAACCATTTGAAAAACCTGAACAGATGAACCGTTTCCGTAATGACGAAACACCTATTCCAACACCCGAATGGCAATTTGGCGAGAATGAAAATCTTACTATCCTGGAGAACCAGCATCTTAATAAAATAATACCCAAACCTGTTTTTTTACAGGATGGTAATGGCAGCGTTAAACTAAACAGTGGATTAATGATCCATTACCATTCGCAATTGAAAACAGAAGCCAAAATACTTGCATCCTTATTATCCCAGGTGACAGGAATTCAGCCCCTGATCATGGAAAGCAGTACAACAGCCCCGAATATCATCACGTTAAAAACAGGTAATATTTTGGTTAATGGAGTTAATAAGGAAGCTTACCATTTGGTAATTGAACAAGAAGGCATCAGCATAAGTGGAAGCGATCCCTCTGGCGTTTTTTATGGTATACAAAGTCTGCTAGCCTTATTACCAGTTGAAACATTCGAAAATCCTACTGATACTCTGGAATTAAAAGCTGTGGTGATTAAAGATGCCCCAGCCTTTGGTTATCGTGGCTTACATCTGGATCTGGCAAGAAATTTTCAGAAAAAATCCACAGTATTAAAATTGATCGATATCCTTTCCTTTTATAAACTGAATAAGTTACATATGCACATTACCGATGATGAAGGATGGCGAATTGAAATCGAGGAACTTCCTGAACTGACTGAGGTGGGTGGATTTCGGGGACACACTCTCGATGAAAAAGAATACCTTGCTCCAGCTTATGGTTCGGGCCCATTTCCAGATCCGGAAACTTCACATGGTAATGGATTTTTTACCAGGGAAGAGTTTAAGGAAATAATCCGCTATGCGCATGAAAGACATATCGAAGTAATCCCGGAGATCAATATGCCTGGTCATGCCAGAGCGGCAATATATGCGATGCAGGCACGATATCGTAAGTTGATGAGTGAAGGAAAACAAAACGAAGCGGAAGCCTACCTGTTGACAGACTTCAGTGATACATCGGTTTATTTTTCAGCGCAGGCATACGATGACAATGTAATATGTGTATGTAAAGAATCTGTATACCATTTTTATGAAACGGTGGTAGATGATCTTATTGAGATGTATGAGGAAGCAGATGTACCTTTATTAACGATCCATACCGGAGGCGATGAAGTACCCGGTGGGGTGTGGGAAGGATCTCCTATATGTCAGGAATTTTTAAAAGAAAATCCTCAGATAAACGGTGCCAAGGATCTTCAGCCTTATTTTGTTCGCAGGCTCGTGGAGATCCTGAATAAAAAGAATCTTACCATTGCAGGATGGGAAGAAGTAGCCATGAAATTTCTTGATGATGGTTCATGGATAACAAATACCGAATTTACAGATAAAAATGTTCTACCTTATGTCTGGAATAGCCTGTGGGGTAACCAGGATCTAGGATACCGATTGGCGAATGGGGGTTATCCTGTAATATTATGCAATGTAAATTTTTACTATTTTGATATGGCTTGGAATAAGGACCCGAAAGAACCTGGATTATACTGGGGTGGCTTTGTCAATACCAGAAATGGATTTGAATTTATTCCTTATGATTTATTTAAATCAATGACAGTGAACCCAATGGGCATTCCCTTTGATGAAGAGGGTGATTTCAAAACCATGGAACGACTAAGTCCTGACTCAAAAAAGAATATCCTTGGAATTCAGGGAGAACTCTGGAGCGAGACCGTAAAAGGACAGGATATGCTTGAATATTATTACCTGCCCAAACTCTTAGGGCTGGCAGAGAGAGCATGGCAAGGTCAGGCGGATTGGGGTTCCATTACCGATAAAAAACGGAGAGCAGCTGCCATTAATAAGGATTGGAATGTATTTGCCAATACGATCGGACAAAATGAATTTCCTCGGTTGGATTATATTTTCGGTGGATACAATTACCGTATTCCAGTGCCTGGTGCAAGGATAATAGATGGAAGGTTACATGCAAACCTTTCCTATCCCGGGATGACCATACGGTATACAACCGATGGAACTGAACCGGACGAAAATGCGAATTCATATACGGAACCTGAAGAAGTTACAGGTACCGTGAAACTGAGAGCCTTTGATACCAGAGGACGTGGTGGCAGGATTGTTACGTTGCTTGCTCAATAGCATCCGCCAAAAAATCTATCATTCTAACAAGGACCACACAATTGATCTCATTCAAGATTCCATTATCGGAATAATTAACCGCTGAGAACACAGAGAATACGTAAAGGTCTCAATAGAATAAATGCTTTATTAAAAATATCTTTCCTGACTCTGTGTTAACTTTATGAACTCTTCGGTTAAAGTAATCAAATCGCATTTATTACAACCTCCAATCCAATTACTATTACTTTTTTTGGATCCTTTTTCGTTTGACCCGGAGTAAAATTCCCACATTTTAAAATTTTGTTTAATTTTTTTTACTATTTCTTAAACAATTTATTAACTCACCTGTTTTCCTTCTAAACAATCTTTTCGGAATAGAGAAGAAATCTTTGTTCGCTTGGAAAATTTTCTCTTAGCAAATGTCCAATATTTAAAATTTAAATAATATAAAATGAAAAATGTGAAAAAAAACTTTAAAACCTTGCTTTTACTGTTTGTAGCTTTAGCTACAATTTCAGTAACTTTTATGGGGTGCAAGGATGAAGAAGAGCAACCTGCTCCTGGACCCGACAAGGATATTGTCGAGCTTGCCCAGGCAACATCCAGTTTGAGCACACTTGTAACGGCCATTGAAACGGCTGGATTAACATCTACATTAAAAGGAACCGGTCCTTTTACTGTATTTGCACCTACCAATACTGCTTTCGATAATTTACCCGAGGGAGCATTGGATATTTTATTAGCAAATCCTACAGTGTTGGCTGAAGTACTTCAATATCATGTTGTTGCTGGTAAGGTAATGTCATCTGATTTAACCAGCGGTTCGGTACCAACCCTGTTGAGTGGAGAATCTATTGAAGTAGTCGTATCAGGAAGCTCTGTCACATTGAATGGCTCTGCAAGCGTAACATCAGCTGATAATGAAGCGACTAATGGTGTTGTACATATCATTGATGAAGTACTGCTTCCAGATGGGTTTGAATTACCAAAGGATAATATTGTAGGAATAGCTTCATCGACTCCATCATTAAGTACTCTGGTAGAGGCGCTGACTTTATTTCCTGATTTAGTTACAGCATTGAGTACGGATGGTACCTACACCGTTTTTGCGCCAGATAACGATGCATTTGCGGCGTTATTGACGGCTATCGGTCAGTCCAGCCTGGATGATGTACCCGAATCCGTAATCAAATCAATACTTGAATATCATGTTATCTCTACAGCGTCGATATTATCAACTGATCTTTCAGATGGACAGAAAGCGACTGCACTTTCTGGAGAGGAAGTTTCAGTTACAATTAATCAGGATGGAGTTTTCATCAGTGATTCAAAAGTACTCACCCCCGATGTTGAAGCCAGTAATGGTGTAGTACATATTATGGAAAACGTGATGGTTCCGCCATCTATTGTCCCGATCGTTGGTACAATAGTAGCTCCAGCGTATTTCAATAAGAACTTCTCTACACTTATTGCTGCTGTATTAGCAGCAGATGAAGATATTTTATCAGTCTTGTTAGGTAATGGACCAAGTGATCAAGGTCTTACTCTATTTGCACCAACCAATGAAGCTTTTGAAGCAGCAGGAATCACTGCACTTCCCGATGGTGCTACGTTAAGTGCGGTACTTAAGTACCATGTAATCGACGGAACGGTTGAAGCCGGAGATTTACCAACAACAACCACCGGAGCTGATCCTATTATGACTTTGGGAGGTGATTTCTACCTTTCTAACAAAGGAGGAGATGCTGGAGTGTTTATCAATGGAAACTCACAAGTCGTACAGACAGATATTGCAGGATCAAACGGGGTAGTTCATGTAATCAATCGAACATTGTTGCCTCCCTCTAATAATATTGTAGAGATTGCACAAAGTTTTGATCCGGATGAATTTACCCAACTCGTGGCTGCATTAGCAAGAACCTCAGGTGAGAATCCAGATCTTCTTGCTGCTTTAAGCGGAGCAGGATCTTTTACGGTATTTGCTCCAACTGATGATGCCTTCCAGGTTTTACTTGACAGCGAAGCGAGCTGGAATTCAGTAGATGATATTCCTTTGGCTACTCTTACAGCTGTATTACAGCATCATGTAATTGCTACACCAAGGGTATTCTCTTCAGATTTGGAATCCGGAGCTGTACCTACGCTGAACGGTGATATCACGATAGATGCTACAGCCGGAACCATTACAGATGGATCAGGATCGGTTGCAAACTTAAGCGCTGAAGGTAGCCTATTGAACGTATTGGCAACCAATGGTGTGATTCATGTAATTGATAAAGTACTTATACCTGCACCTTAGGTTGTTGGGTATTTGTTTGATAGATAAGGCCTGGTCAGAAATGACCGGGCCTATTTTTTTACCTGGATTATTGTCACCCAAGAGTGAAATGCAGCTGATGAAAAGTCAAAATGAAAAATGTAGAACTAAAAATGTAAAAATCTTTGTACAGTACTTGTTCTTCATTAAATACAATATAATTATCCCAAAAGAGATGTGTTCAAATCCTTCGCCCCTGCCCGCCGAAACGTGGTGAAGGCCGGGGAGCTCAGGATGAAAACGTATTCTTTTTTATCGACTGCTACAAAACAAGTAACGCTTTTCACACCAAGGTTCTCAGAAGTGTTTACACGTATACTTTCTTAACTATTCATATTTTTCAAATGCGCTCAATTTAAAAACTGTGATTTCAGCTTATCGAATTTCGATATACTCACTCGAACTAAATCACGATTCGATAATCGCTAATCGGATATCACAAATCCTATTAATGAGGAAGGATTGTAGAAGTACCACATATTTATCTTTACCTAATTCATCTGCTTTCCCCCACCCTTTTAAATTTCTAATTAAACACAGATTTTCATATCCTGTTTGTTCACACGGTAGAATACATTGTATATTTATCCATCAGAATTGTTTCTAAATTTTTTTTGTGTTTTATGATTACTGTAGATGAATTTCGAGAACATGCCCATCAGTTTGTTGACTGGATGGCAAATTTTTATCAGGATATTGAGTCCTATCCTGTAAAATCCCAGGTGAAACCGGGCGAAATACTTAATCAATTGCCTTTATCTGCTCCGGAAAAGGGTGAATCAATGAATATCATTTTTGATGATTTTAAAAAAATAATCCTGCCTGGCATGACCCACTGGCAAAGTCCGGGCTGGATGGCCTATTTCCCTGCCAATTCGAGTTATCCTTCAGTACTGGCTGAAATGTTAACAGCTACCTTAGGGGCGCAGTGCATGTCATGGGAAACATCACCAGCAGCCACGGAACTTGAAGAGCGTATGATGGAATGGTTAAAACACGCCATGGGCCTTCCTGATAATTTTATAGGTGTAATACAGGATACAGCTTCAACAGCGACATTATGTGCTTTGCTTTCCGCAAGGGAAAGAGCATCCGGATTTACCATTAACCAGGAAGGATTTGAGAATCATAAGAATTTCAGACTTTACTGTTCTACAGAAACACATTCTTCAATAGATAAAGCAGTAAGAATAGCGGGATTTGGTCAGAATAACCTGGTTAAAATACCTGTTAATGAAAAATTAGCGATTATACCTGATAAACTGGATGATGCCATCAGACAGGATATTTATGATGGGAATAAGCCTGTTGCCGTAATTGCCTCTATCGGAACTACGGGTACCATGGCGATCGATCCTTTAAAAGAGGTATCTGAAATCTGCCAGCGATACGATCTATGGCTTCATGTAGATGCAGCCTTTGCAGGTTCAGCTACTATCCTTCCGGAATGCCGGTGGATGATAGATGGACTAGAAAATGCAGATAGTTATGTATTTAATCCGCATAAATGGTTATTTACAAATTTCGATTTATCGGCTTACTATGTAAAAGATAAAAAAACCTTAATTAGAACATTTGCAATACTACCTGAATACCTTAAAACAACTGTGGATCAACGAGTTAATAATTACCGGGACTGGGGTATCCAACTGGGACGCCGTTTCAGGGCATTAAAACTTTGGTTCGTACTTCGAAACTTCGGATTGGATGGGATTCGTGAAAGAATTAGAAAACACAATCAGAATATTAGTGAATTAGTTGATAGACTGGCATCCTCACCTGAGATCGAAATTTTGGCTCCTACTTATCTGAATATGGTTTGTTTCAGATTTAATACCGGGAATATTCCTGAAGATAAGCTAAATGAAATAAATGAACGTATTCTCCAACGGGTAAACGATACCGGAAAAGTTTTTTTGACGCATACCAGGATCAATGGAAAATTCACTATTCGCCTGGTATCCGGACAGACATATGTTGAAAAAAGACATATCGAGCAGGCCTGGGAATTGTTGCAGCAATCGGCAAAAATAGAAATGAGCCATGGGTGAGGTCAGTAAACTTTTATCCAGAATCAAAGACAAAAGAGCTTTGCTGAAATTCCTGCAATGGCATATGACAGAAAAAAGGAGGTACCGTTTTGAAGAAGTACTGGCTTACCGGACACGTCATTTTACGATCGCTGTTGAAGACGTATATCAGGAAAGAAATGCCAGTGCAATTATCCGAACGGCAGATTGTTTTGGTATCCAGGATGTACATATCATTGAAAATGTCAATGAATATAAGATATCTTCTGGTATTTCAAAGGGGGCAGAAAAGTGGGTGAATATCCATCTCTATGATCGCTTCAAAAATAATACACTGACCTGCATTGAGCATCTCAAATCCCTTGGATATAGAATTATTGCCACTACTCCACACAGAAAAGATACATTTGTAGATGATTATGATATTCATATTAAATCAGCTTTTTTCCTTGGAGGAGAAAAGGATGGCTTGTCGCCAACCGTTTTAAATTTCGCAGATGGATTCGTAAAGCTACCCATGTTTGGCTTCACTGAAAGTTACAATATCTCAGTTGCCGGTGCTTTATTACTTGAGAACCTGACCCGCCGGCTGCATCAATCAAACATTTTTTGGCAACTCACTGAACAGGAAAAACTGGATCTGCAGCTGGACTGGACCATTAAAACCATCACAAGTGCGAAAAATCTCATTGAAAAGTTCATTGAATCAAATGAAAAATAATTTGATGTATATATCGACTAATTGTATGATAAGGAAAATCGCAGGACCAGATAATTGCTCGAAAACAAATAATCGGCACATATCAATATTTTAGTAACGTTGATAGATCCCGGAATAAGTCCGGGAAAGGAAAACATCCACAATTGGGAACAGGTCGAGAAGATTATTGAAAAAATTCAGGAATAATTAAAAGGAATTGTGACAAAAAAGCTTCAAGCAGTAGAATAATAGTTGACAAACCTGCTTAACCTATTTAATTGTAATGGCGTTTTTTACAATCTCAAGTTTTTCCGGATCTTTTTCCAGTGCCTCCCATGACCAGAATATCACACCCCAGGAAGGGGGTTCCAGCGATGAGCGCAAAGCTATTTCAAATTCTTCAACTGAAAACGAACTATCAAGGTATGCCCTACTTACCTGAATACTCGGGAGTATTTTATGAGTAGCATTTCTATCATAAAAGTTCAATACAATATCGTGCACGAAGTCAGGAGGTCTTTTTAACATATGGGTATAGCACATGGGTGAAATATAATCAACTAATGGGCTGAGAATATTTAAATCCTGCCCGGCAACTTTCCTGATAGCACCGTTAAAATCTGTATCTTTCCATGGTACAAAATGCAGATTAAATCGTAATGAAGGATCAATCTTGTTGAGTGTTTGTGTTATCTCCTGCACATAAGATGTTATTGTATTTACTTTAAAATCTGTCCATTCCAGATCAAGTTGTTCTAAAATATAATTCACTTTTTCTTTACGATTGTCAACATTTTCTGGATATCTAATATCATATTTTGCTGTGAATGTCGTAAGGCAGGTGTCATCAAAGCAAGTTTGTGGTAAATCCAAAATCGAATGATCCGGATACACTTTTTCCCAGAAAACAAAATACCGGATAAAGTCAATACTGATCCCATTGGGAGATAATTCTTCAACCAGGGACTTGAGATACTCAAGGTGGTTTCTTTTATAATTCTTCCGGTTCGGACAAATAAATTCTACCCAATCGTCAATGGCTATATTCCCTTCAGCTGTGATCGCATACAATGATGAATCCTGGTGTAGTACATCCGGATTATAAAAAGTCGGGACAATCAGGAAAACAGGCATACTTCTTTCTTTTGCTAGTGTTATGAATCCCTGCTTTCGGGCAAGTTCTGGACTTACAAACAAAGTATTGATCCCAGCAGATTCCAGGCTACCGAACAATTCATTCAGATCTCCCTGATGATCATAAATTTTGACGCCGATAATCTTTTCGTGATTAGCATTCTCCTGAATACAGGAACCTAATAAAAACAGGCAGAATAAAATACCTATTAAAAATACTCTCATCTTTACAGGAGGTTAGCGAATAAATTTAGTGTTTCTTTCTTTTTCGTGGATAGCTCGTATTATTTAAGTTATAAAAATTAAATCAGATCCAAATTAAGGAAAAGGAGCATAAAAGTTATAAAATTTTTTTATTTCTCGCGGAGGCCGCAATGAAAACGCCATAGTCGCGCAGAATGGTTTCAGGAGGATTATCCCATCATCTCAACCTTTAAACTTTTGGAAACTGCGTAAAAACTGACATTTTATGGTTCAGATTTTACCTAATGATCCTTTAGGGGTATATTTAATTTTTATTTATCAGCGATTGAATGATTAAAAATATCTGGGTTACCAGCCTGCGTAATTTATTCAGGAACAAGATCTATTCCTTTACAATCCTGTTAAGTCTAGGGATTGGATTCACTGTTGCCAATATCCTGGCGGCTTTTATTGTGCATGAATGGAATACAGATTCATTCCATCATAAAAAAGATCGTATTTACCGGCTTATCAGTGAAGATCCTTTTGGCCAGGGTCATAGATTAAGTTTCATCTCAAAAAAAAGTAAGGATTACTTCTCAAATAATTATCCTGAAATTTCTGCCGCCACGATGATGTATGTGATCAATCAACATGGTTTATCAGATCCTGTCAGTAATCGTAAACTAGAAGATCTGATCATCTTGGCTGTCGATAGCGCTTTTTTAAAGATATTTGATTATCCACTTAATCCTGGTTCCTACATAGATCCGGTTCGACCTGATCATCTGGTTCTTATGAACAAAACGGCTGAAAAATTATTGATTCAACGTAATCCCATAGGCGAAATGGTTAATCTACATACAGATACAAGTAAAATATCATTTATTGTATCTGGAATCATTGATAAACCCATTCATAATAGTCACCTGAATTTCGATGTATTGGTTTTATATTCCGATTTTAAAAAATTATGGGGTGGAGTCAGTTATGTATTATTATCTCCAGGAGTAAATATTTCCAATTTTGAAAAAAAAATCAATAACGATCCAAACACACCTGATATGATAGGTGAGGGGAATATTGATTATTATTTACAGGACCTCGATCAGGTTTATTCCGATGTGGACAACACAAGAAATTTTTCTAAAGCAAGAGATGAAATATTTATCTGGATAAGTTGGACTGTCATTATTTTAATTCTTTTTCTCGCTGGATTTAATTTTTTAAATCTGCTTTTCGTCTCGTTCCTCAAACGATGGAAAGAGTTTGGAATGAAAAAAGTATTGGGTGCTTCTCCTTTTGTATTCAAGTTAACTGCATTAATTGAAGTGAGCTCATATATAGTCTTATCTCTAATTTTATCATTTATTTTGATCCTTTGGTTCATGCCTATTTTTAACGACCTGATCAACACATCATTAACAATTACGTATTTTGCAGAAATAAATATTATAATGATTTCAGCTGCTATGATCTTTATAATTGCATTTTTTGTAATCCTAAAAATCACGGATTATCTGTACCATGAAAGGCTAATTTCACTTATTTCACATAATAAACGATTAAAAATTCGGTTCAACCGCGCGATGTTAAGCTTACAGTTTATCATATCCATCACCTTGATTGTTTGCGCAATTACCATGGTCGAACAAATGAATTATGTAAAAGAAAAACCACTGGGATTTAATAAAAACCTATTTGAACTCAGATTGCCATCGAACATTCAGGTACCTGATCCGTCCGTGATTAAAGCAAAACTGGTTGGTATCCCTGGTGTTGAATCAGTTTCAACTTGCAGCGGAAATCCAATTTCTGATAATATGATCGCACGGTATGATCTTGAAAACGGGAACTTTTATACACCCTATATTTACTTTGGAGATGATGATTATCTCCAAACAATGGGATTTAAGTTAATAAGAGGAACTTTCCCGGGAATTGCTAATACTCATGGCAGATTGGTAAATGAAGCATTCCTACGCTATTTTAATATGGAAGATGCTATTAATAAAAAGATTCCAGGGACCCAGGAAGACTATATCACCGGGATCGTAAAAGATTTTAATATCGGATCCTTGAAAAACAAGATTCCTCCTGCAATCATATCCCGATCCGATTTATCTTCCATTCTGATCGCGAAAATAAATCCGGAGACCATCACCTCTGTTTTACCAGCAATTGAGGATTATTGGAGAGAAATATATCCTGATAGATCCTTTAAATATATCTGGATCGACGATGAATTATTTTTAAAACATAAGGACGACCTGATTTTCAGTAAGATCATTATTACATCGTCTTTGATCAGTATCTTGATCAGCTGTTTTGGATTATTTGCCTTATCCTGGGGTACCTCTCACGAGCGTTCAAAGGAGATTGGTATACGAAAAGTGATCGGTGCTACCAGCGGTCAGATCTTTTTTCTTTTATCAAAGTTCTATATTAAATATATTCTGGTGGCCTTCATCATATCCGCACCGATCGCTTATTACCTTGTACGGTGGTGGCTTGAAAAATTCGTATTTAAAATTGATATTTCATTTTCCATATATTTAATCGCAGGTATTTCAATTATATTCATAACATTGATCACGATCAGCTTCCAGACCATCAGATCAAGTTTAACAGATCCGGTAAAAGAATTAAGATATGAATAAAAATATAATTGTTATCATGTGGTATTGACCACCACCTTTCCGGTAGTCCTGCCGGTTTGGAAAAATCGGACCGCCTTAATCAGGTCTTCGAATGGATAAATATGACCGACGTAAGGTTTACCGATATCGAGGTCCTGTAATTGTTTACTATATAAAGCTATTCGCTCCTTTTTATGATATAAATGGATCAAATTAAAGCCCATAACTGATTTATTCCATTCGATCATCCGTTGAGGATCAAGTTTTGGTCGTTTCCAATATTTCCAAACCAGTTTCAAATAATCCGGCCTATGTGTGGGTGAAGCATAATTTGCCGCACCATAAACAATCATACGACCTTCCGGTGCCAATAGCCTGAAACCGTCCCTGAAGATTTGTCCTCCTATGCATTCCAATACAATATTCAAATCTCTTTGACCCAGCTTTTTTCTCAGGTCTTCCCTGAAATTCGAGGAACGTACGATCCAGTCATCATACCCTTCAGCCTTTAATAATTCAATTTTATTTTCGGATCCTATTGTCCCGATGGTATAAGCGTTAAATCGTTTGGCAATGCGGTTAGCTAAAATACCAACTCCTCCGGCTGCTGAATGAATCATTACGGTTTGATTTTGCCGTATATCAGCCAGTTCTATCAATGCATAATAAGCAGTGAATGCCTGTACCAGGAAAGCAGTGCCTTCCTCATACTTCCAGTCAGCAGGTAATAGCACAACATAATCTTGATCAACATTTATTTGATCAGCATACCCTCCAAATCGAGTCACACCCATTACCCGGTCACCCTCTTTTAGATTTTTTACTTTTTTGCCCATAGCAATAACGTCCCCTGCATACTCCAGACCAGGTATGAAAGATCCCTCAGGTGTTGCACTGTACAAACCAAACATGGCAAAAATATCAGCAAAATTCAAACCGATGGATTTTACGTTTACCTGGACCTCTTCCTCTTTTGGAGGATCCAGAGACTCTTCCATCAATTTGAGGTTATTTATACTTCCAGCTTTAGGAACCATCCTGTAGACTCTTCTATTCATGAAAATCGATTATAGTGTATGATATGCTGTTCAAAAATAAATTAATATACTGGAAATACAATAAGTAACATTATTGACAGTATTTTTTGTAGGCTTCCGATCCCTTCAATTCTCCAAGATCCATTGATTTTTTAAAATATGTACATGCTTTTTCCTTATCACTAAGATTCAAAACGGTCAATCCCAGAAAATAATTTATATCTTCGAGCTCAGGATCCATTTCATAAGCTCTTTGTAACAATCGTTTTGCATTTTCGTTCCGACCTGTCTTCAGAAAATAAATGCCTTTATTGCGATATGCCAACTTGTTACCCGGATCTGTTTCAATACTTCTGTTAATCAATTCGAGTGCATCCTCATTTCTATCGACTTCCAGGAGGATATATCCTTTATTATTTAAATAAAAGGCATTCTCCGGATAAACAGCTAAAGCTCTGTCGATATATTTTAAGGCTTCATCGAATTCCTCTCTCTTATAAGATAGCATCGACCATACATTATAAATATCGGGATTGTCGATATTCATGATGCTAGCTTCTTTCAACAATGCTTCTGCTTCACTCAGTTGATCTGTATCCATATAAATGATCGCCAAGTTGATCAGGATCTCTTCATTATATTCATCATCTTTTAGCGCATTGAGAAAACTTTGAATTCCCTTTTCATATTTTTTTTGATAATAATAACATTCTCCTTTTAAAAAGTGTACAGTAGATGTATCAGGTAAATATAATTCTACAATTTCCAGGTCATTTAAAGCCATGTTATAATTTCCGATCCTGATATACGAATCTGCCCGGTTAAAATATGCACTCACAAGATCCGGGTCCTGAATGATCGCATTATCCAGGGAAATTATGGCATCTTTAAACTGGTTCAGTTTACTAAGTGCCACTCCTTTATTGTTCCATGCCTTGGCATAGGCCGGATCAATGGATAAAGCTTCATCGTAAAACCGGATTGCTTCATGATATTCTTGTTTTTCTAATGCACGGTTTCCCCGATTATAAAAACGATCCCTTTTGATTTCCTTGATATCACATCCCTGAATCATTAATAATATTAAAAATATTACAATCAGTATTAAAACTTTCATGGATATATGTATCGGATTGTCTCTGTACATCAGGATTAAAATCCAATTATATTTCAACTAATTTCCACCTGCCCCTTCTGAAGATCATTATAGCTACTATTGCAAGGAATAATTCCGAAATTAAAATAGCTATATAAACCCCTTTAATTTCGAGGGTTGTATTTATAGAAAGTATGTAAGCCAACGGTATCTGTAACAACCAGTAGCTCAAAAAGTTGATGACTGTAGGAGTTTTTGTATCACCCGCACCGTTAAAAGCCTGGCTGACTACCATCCCATAGGCAAAAAAGATATAGCCCAGACAAATATACCTCAACGCAATGACTCCATGTTTCACTACCAGCAAATCAGTGTTAAATATGCTTACAAAATTCTCTGCCAGAATAAAGAAAAAGATAGCAATGATTACCAGAAAAACCATATTAAAATAGGCACATTTCCAGACAGATTTTTCAGCACGATCAGGTTGACCAGATCCCAGATTTTGACCAACCAGCGTGGCTGCAGCGTTGGCTATTCCCCAGGATGGAAGAATTGTAAATATTATGATCCTGAATGATATGGTATAACCTGCCACTGCTTCACTGCCGAAGTAGGAAATGATCCTTACCAGTAATATCCAACTTGCCGTTCCTATCAGATATTGACCCATCCCACCCATAGATACTTTGATCAGAGTTTTCATGACCTTGCCTTTGAACAAAAGGTTCTTTTTAAGCATATGAATTACACCACTTCCCCTGAAAAGGATATATAGCTGATACATTACACCTATTCCTCGTCCTATGGTTGTAGCGATTGCTGCACCCTGCACACCCATCCCTTCCATGGGTCCAAATCCGAAAATAAAGAGTGGATCCAGGATTATGTTCAGGCCATTCGATAACCACAATACCCGCATAGCGATTGCTGCATCTCCAGCTCCACGAAATACGGCATTCAACACGAACAGAAGCATGATCGTAATGTTCCCACCGATCAATATTTTTGTATAACCATATCCGGTTTCAATGAGTGATTCCGAGGCTCCCATTAGCCTTAATAAATCTTTTGCATATATAAATCCCGTAAATCCGAAAATTGCAGCAATGAGAATTGCGACAAGGATAGCCTGGTAAGCCGCATCAGCAGCCTTGGATTTATTACCTTCACCTACACGCCGGGATACCATGGCAGTGACAGCGATACTTAAACCTACACCAATGGCATAAAGGATCATGATAATCGATTCGGTAAGGCCAACCGTTGCAATAGCATCAACACCCAATCGACCCACGAAAAAAACATCAACTACAGCAAACAGAGATTCCATAAGCATTTCCAGTACCATCGGAATGGATAACATAAAAATAGCCCTGTTAATACTGCCTTGAGTATAATTTGTTTCTTCTCCAAGGATAGCTTTCCGGATGTCCTTAAAGAAATTTTTTATATAAATTTTAAGTTGTTGATCACGCATATCAGGCTTATTTGGAGTTGGAAATTTGGAATAATAAAACCAATTGATTCGTGCTATAATTCCGTTAGCACGGCAAAATGATGAGGTATGTCAATCTGATCAACTTCATGTGCGTGATTTCAGATCATAAATATGAATTTTTTATTTATTTTTTCAAAATAGTTTGTAATTGAAAAATTCATGAACTATCAAATATTTAAAAAATAAATTACATTCCTTAAGTATGAATTTTATATAATTTGGGTTAAAACTGAATGCGGTAATTAAGTGAAGGGATGAAGCCTAATTGATATTTGGTTCTTACACTATTTAATTCTATATCATAATACTTGTATGCAATATTTTTCCGGTTTATTATATTTTGTACACCCAGTATTACAGATCTGCTATAATTCTTTTTATTTTTCTTAAAATACAATCCAATATCAATTCTGAAAAAATCTTTCAGCTTATTTGTGAATGTTTCTTCTTCGATGTAAACAGGAAATTGGATTTCTTTCGATAAGGTTTCGTCAATAGGAGTTTCCCAGGGTCCTCCATGATACAGGCATCTTGCATTGATTCCGAAAACACGTTGAAAGGATTTTTTTATTTTGATAAATTCCTTTCCAGATGTAATATTTAGACCATACTGTCCATTAAACCTTGTGTTTCTCCAGATACCATCGAGCGCCTGATAATTGGAATTATACCAGGTACCCGAGATTAATACATAATAATTTTTAATAAAATTCCGATTGATGATCAATTCAACTCCCAAATTTCTGGCATTTCCCTGGTTTGATAATACCTCATTAATATATGCATCTTGTGCGTTGACTATAGAATACGTATTCCCCGGATCTGGACTTACAGGTACATGGCTATGTTTCTGAAAATACCCTTCAAGTTTAATCTGTGTATGCTCATTAATCATTTGCTCGTAACCAATTAAAACTTGGTGTGATCTGGTAAAATCGAGATCCTTATTTGGATAAGAGGAATGTTGTTGATCAAATACATAATATGCCTGAGGAATCTGTGATTTACTCACCAATCCATATTGAAGTTGCAAAGACCTTTTGTTATCTGGATAATAAGATATTCCAAAACCAGGACCAATACTAAATCTCCTACTTAATGAATGATAAAGTCCATTAATTCCTGCATAAATTTTCCATTTTATATTTATTGGTTTTTCAATCTGAACATAAGGCTGGTGTAACCAAAAAGAACCTACACCTTTGATGATAGTCTGAAGATCATTTTGGATGGAATCTGCTGTCTGACTGAGCAAATTGAAGTTCTGTCTATCTGCAAAAAAACCAACTTTCAATAAATAATTTCCCAGGTTGGTGTTAAACTCAGAATTCATAGACAGTAATCCCTGGTCAAACTGGTCGTATTGAATAAGATTTTTTGAATAATCATCCAAAACATATATCCCTTTCCTGATACTGCTGATATATGAATATGATAATTTATTGGACCATGACGATAAATCTCCAATAGCCATTTGATGAGTGATTCCTGCACCTCCCATATCCGAATTGAACCGGGTATCTACACGATCTTCAATAATTTTCCATACACTCGAATCATTTTGTGCATCAAATCTTTCGTTACTTAATCCGCCTATACCAAATACTGTAAGTTTCCCGGCATCCTTGAGGTCAAATACGAGATTAAATGATAAATCCTGAAAATTGATAGATTCATCCCCAAGCTCCACACCTATTTGAGATAAAAGGCCTATGGTTGAATACCTGTAATTAATAAGATATGCATTTCTTTTATTATTGGACGCAGGCCCTTCAGCTGAGGCTTCTACTCCAAGCAATCCAGCCTGTAACGTAAATTCCGACTTTTGATGATTGCCTTCCCTTAAAAAAATATCAAAAACGCCAGATAAAGCATTTCCATAATTTGCCGGGAATGCCCCAGTCAGGATTCTACTTCTCTGAATTAACTGTGCGCTCAATATACTCACGCCACCTCCACTTACAGAAGACCTGTCACTGAAGGTACCCGCATTGGTCAGATGATTTGGATTCACAAAATTCAAGCCTTCAATTCGCCAGGTCAGTTCATTAGGTGAATTCCCGCGAATGCTGATATTATTGGATTGGTCATTCTGAATAGCAATCCCCGGATAACTAGTGACAATTCGAGCGGGATCATAAAATGTGGCTGGAATTCTGTCTGACATATCCATATCAAAACTCAATGAACTTAGTCTTGGAGAAATGGATAAAAAGACAGTATTATCCAGAATTTCAATATTTTTTAGTTGTGTTATGGCTGGTTTTAACTCAATTTGTAAATAAAGATCCTTCCCTCCTTGCAGGAGTACATCGTGATAGAAGTATGGAGTATAACCTATATGCGTTACTTTCAGGTGATACCTTCCTAGGGGTAATTCGTCCAAAATAAAATCCCCTTGTTCATTTGTCATTGTTATGAATGATTCAGCTCCATTATCGAGAATCAGATTGGCTAATGGGATCCCTTTTAAACTGATCAAATCAGAAACCTGACCACGCAGGGTTTGTGAGATTTCCTGGGCGGATGAATGAATGGAAATACTTAACAAAAAACATAAAAAAATATTTCGAGTCATATATCCTGAATCCGATCTTATGAATGATGTTTCAGTATCTGATCATTTGATAATTTATAAATATAGAGCAAAAAATACATAAAGCGATTGCAGGCTTTAGTTTTTAGTCAACCAAACAGGAAAATAAGCATAAAGCATAATTTCGATTAGAACTACATAAATCGAAGTCATCAAAATATAGTAATTAATCCGTTAAAAAAAATAACTGGAAGTTATAGATCGGATTAAGATTTGATTTTCAAGGAACCTAGTCGTAAATTGTAGGTGGCATAATTTTTTGTCCCTTTAATACAATAGCAGATACATTAATAAAAATTTAAACAGGAATAAATAAAAAAAAATATGAGTTTCAATAATTCAATTAAAAGAAGGGATTTTCTGGGAAAAGCTGGTTCGGCAGTTGCCGGATCGATGTTAATCAATTCAATGACATCCAGGCGATCAAAAGCAAATTCACTGGCAAAAAAAAGATTAGTGCTGGTAGGTACGGGAATCAGGGGTTCTACCTTCTGGGGTAAAAGAATCGTTGACAACTATAGCGATCTGGTAGAATTTGTAGGACTATGTGATATAAATCCGGGAAGACTTGAATTTGTTAAAAAATACATGGGTGTCGATTGTCCCACGTTTACTGATTTTGAAGTGATGATGAATGCCGTTAAACCGGATACTGTGATTGTTACCACAGTTGATGCTACACATCATGAATTTATCATTAAAGGATTAAACATGGGAGCAGATGTGATTACAGAAAAACCACTCACAACGGATGAGCAAAAACTGGGAGAAATACTGAAAGCCGAACGGGAAACAGGAGGTAAACTAATTGTAGGTTTTAATTACCGTTATGCACCATTGACAACACAAATTAAAGAGCTGCTTGCAGAGAAAAGAGTAGGCCAGATAACCTCGGTTGATTTTCATTGGTATCTGAATATTTATCACGGCGCCTCTTATTTTAGAAGATGGCATGGTATCCGGGAACGTAGTGGTACCCTGCTGGTACACAAAGCCACTCATCATTTTGATATTTTAAACTGGTGGGTAGATTCCGAACCTGTGGAAGTATATGCATATGGGGAACTGGAGCATTATGGAATTAATAATCAATTCAGAGGAGAAAAATGCCGTGGATGTCCCTACCAGAAACAGTGTAAATTTTACTGGGACATTACCAACGATAAATTTTTGATGGATTTGTATGTAGCTAATGAGGAATATGATGGATATATCCGGGATAACTGTCTATGGCGTCCTGAAATCAACATATATGATAAAATGGCCGTACAGATCAAGTATGCTAATGAAGTCCAGGTAAGTTATTCATTGACCACCTATTCCCCTTACGAAGGCTGGAGAATCGCCTTTAACGGATTTGATGGGCGTATTGACGCATGGGAAGGTATTCCCTGGCGCCGTGAGGAAAAAGTAAATCAGGCTGAATTGCATGCACAGGAAATGTCACAGGAAGAGCAGGAAGCGGGAACTAATTATGATGAAATTATGGTCATGGATAATTTTGGTGATTATCAGCTTCACAAGGTATTTCATACAGGTGGTGGACACGGAGGTGGTGATCAACGCCTACAGGATAAAATCTTCCGGAATCCGGACATGCCCGATCCGTTAAAACATGCTGCCGGAAGTCGTGATGGAGCAATGTCAATACTTATCGGAATAGCTGCCAGAAAGAGTATAGAGGAAAAACGGCCAGTAAAAATTTCTGAATTGACAGAGCTGAAACCTAAAATTATCAGACCCTAAAATGTTATTTAATTTACATAAAGAGCCTTTGCAAAAAATGCGAAGGCTTTTATTTTAAAAAAACAATATGAAACGAGTAAGAAAATTTTTAACAATTTTTTTCATGGCAAAAATTTTAAACGGATGAAAAAAATATTTAAAATAAGCTTAATTCTTATTATTCCTTTAGCGATGTTTTCATGGGCTATACTGGAAAAATCGAGACTCTCGATCAAGGACATTGAAGGGGCAGAAAAAGTGATCAATTTGAATTTCACTGAAGCGGAAAAAGACTCTATGATCAGCGGGTTACGACAACTCACCAAATCATATGAACAAATCAGGAATTATTCACTGGATAATTCTGTCCCGCCTGCCTATTTATTCAATCCCATACCGTTAGAAATGCATATGGAAAAAAAAGATATAAAGAACATCTGGTCAATCCCTGAAGACGTATCTATTCCAGACAATCTGAATGATTTAGCCTTTTACAGTATTCCGGAACTTGCATCCCTCATAAAAAACGGAAAAATTTCTTCAAAAAAACTTACTGAATTTTTCATATCACGATTAAAGAAATATGGGGATACACTTAAATGTGTTGTTACCATTACTGAAGATCTTGCATACCAACAGGCGGAGAAAGCTGACCAATTGTTAAAAGAGGAAATCTATAAAGGCATTCTGCATGGAATACCCTATGGTGTAAAAGATTTACTGGCTGTTCCGGGTTATCCAACTACCTGGGGAGCTAATCCATACAAAGAACAGGAATTTGATTATACGGCAACAGTAGTTCAAAAACTTAATGAAGCTGGTGCCGTACTCATTGCCAAATTATCGATGGGGGCCCTGGCCTGGGGAGATGTATGGTTTAATGGGATTACTAAAAATCCATGGGATCTAACCAACGGTTCCAGCGGATCTTCTGCCGGATCAGCTTCAGCAACTGCGGCGGGGTTAGTGCCTTTCAGCATAGGAACAGAAACCTGGGGATCTATCGTCTCACCATCAAGCCGATGTGGTGTGACAGGCCTGCGACCGACTTTTGGCCGAGTAAGTCGATCTGGAGCAATGGCTCTCAGCTGGACGATGGACAAAATAGGCCCTATTGCCAGAAGTGCGAGGGATTGTGCCATTGTATTTGATATCATCCGTGGAAAAGATGGAATAGATCAATCGGTCATCGAAGCTCCTTTTATTTATTCACTGGAAACCCAATTGGGAAACCTCCGTTTAGGTTATTTTGAGTCGCTTTTCAATGAGAACTACCCGAATAAGAATAATGACCAGAAAACGCTAAACGCATTCCGCAATTTGGGTTTCGAATTGATTCCGGTTGAATTACCTGAAAACATTCCAACAGATGCATTAAGCCTGATTCTGGATACAGAAGCTGCCGCTGCTTTTGATGTTTTAACACGGTCGAATCAGGATTCCATGCTGGTTCGGCAGATTAAAAACGCATGGCCAAATGAGTTTAGAAAATCCAGGTTTATCCCGGCAGTAGAATATATCAATGCCAATCGAATTCGATTTCAATTAATTCAGGATCTGAATGTTATTTTAAAGGATTATGACGCGATCATTTCACCTTCTTTTGGAGGGGATCAGTTATTGATGACCAATCTGACCGGCCATCCTTGTATTGTCTTTCCAAACGGTTTTAGCAAAAATGGAAGGCTTGGAAGCATCAGTATCATCGGCAATTTATACGACGAAGCTAAGATTTTATTCCTCGCTGAAAAGTATCAGGAAATAACCGATTTTGAAAATAAACATCCAACATTATTTCAATAATATTGATCTACTTCGGTAGCTTGAAGCTATGAAGGCAAAAAAAGTATTAAGTAAAGTTCCTGTTTTTAAAGGGTTATCCAAATCCTACCTTGACAAGGTATTGCCTTTACTTGAAGAAGAGATATTCCCTTCTGACACATATATTATCAAAGAAGGTACGGTGGGAGATTCAATGTACATTATTTCGGAAGGAAGTGTCCGTGTATTAAAATCAGTCAACAATAACCAGGAGATCATTATTAATCACTTATATGGTGATACCTATTTTGGTGAACTTGCCTTGATTGATAATCTCCCAAGATCGGCCAGTGTTATAACGAACGAAAAAACTATTATCCTTCGTCTCCGGAAAAAAGTATTAGATCACTTGTTAAATAACAACCCAGAAATTGCCCGTGTTTTTTATAAAAATTGCCTGATGGATACATTTTCGAGATACCGGAAAATAACCTCAGATTTTACAACCTCAAAACAGGACCTGCAGGAAAAATCACATACCCTGGAAGAAATCAGCAGAGATCTATCCAGTGCTAAGAAATTGCAGGATTTTTTTATTAATTCCCACACTTTAAATCACCTGGAATACCCAATTGAAGGTATGCGTCAATCATTCATTTATAATCCCTGCCAGGAGATTGGAGGTGATTTTTTAAATCTTGTTGAAGTAGGTCATAACAAATATGGCGTTGTGATTGCTGATGTGATGGGTCATGGAATAACGGCAGCACTTGCAACAGGTGCTTTCAAAAGTGCCTTTTCAATCATGATCAAAGATTCCGCTGAGAATCCTACCCTTTTGCTTGCCAGTCTTAACAACCATTTTTTCAAGGATATTTCTTCCCTGTTTGCATCCTGCATCTACTGTTTTTTTGATATGAGAAAGCGTGAAATTACTATCGCAAGGGCAGGCCACTATTATCCTGTCTTTTATAAAAAAAAGGATAAAAATCTCGTGAACCTAAGTATCGCAGGAACCGCACTTGGTATAAAAAAACATGCCAATTTTGAACAAATAATATTTCCTCTGGAATCTGGAGATAAAATACTTTATTTTACTGATGGGATCATAGAGCAAAAAAACAGTACGGGGGATATGTATTCTGAAGAAAGACTGAAACAAAAATTTCTGAAACTGGCTCAAAAAGATAATGAAGATATACTTTCTAAAATCGAAAAAGATCTGAATCATTTTTCCAACCTTGATAAAAAAGATGATGATATTACCTTACTTCTGATGGAGTTCAATTTTTAACCTTTGCCTGCTAATACATCCATCCTGTCCAGTACAACGAATCTAAATCAATTCTTATGCGTAATTATTTGTATCATTACAATTTAAATACAAATGGAAGAAGTTCTGGTGAAAGAAAGTTATTCTGTTAAAGGCATGACTTGTGCGGCCTGCGCAACCAGCCTGGAAACTTACCTGAAGGCCAGGGACGGTGTAATCAATGTCTCCGTTAATTTTCCAAATGAATCCGTTTTTATAGAATTCGACCAGGTTAAGATCGATTTGCCTCAGATAAAAAAAGCAGCGAATGAAATAGGTTATGATGTCCTGATCGAAACTGAAGAGGAAGCGCAAAAAGATTATGTATTACGACTGAATAAATTGCGTTTAAAGTTAATCATATCTGTAGCTTTATCCATTCCAGTTTTTATCATCTCCATGTTCTTCAAGGGATCTCTGCCATTTGAAAATTTCATTTTGCTTATTCTATCTGCTCCTGTTTTATTTTGGTCAGGATCCGAATTTTTTTTAATTGCCTGGAAAAAAGCCAGACATCTGTCCACTAATATGGATACGCTGGTTGCACTGAGTACAGGAACAGCTTTTGTTTTCAGCCTTTTTAATACAATTTACCCCAATTACTTATTGAACCGTGGGCTGGAACCTCATGTTTATTATGAATCAGCCACCGTCATTATTACCCTCATTCTACTTGGAAGGTACCTGGAGGAAAGAGCCAAATTCAAGACCACTGGAGCCATTAAAAAACTGATGGGGATACAACCCAAATTTGTGGATGTAATAAGAAATGGAAGGATCCATAATATCTTGATTAATGAGGTAAAAAAAGCTGAAATATTCATTGTAAAACCCGGTGAGAAAATTCCACTGGACGGATTTGTGAAAAGTGGATCTTCTTATGTGGATGAAAGTACGATCAATGGAGAACCTCTCCCGTCTTTGAAGCAAAACGGTGATCTGGTTTATGCAGGAACTATCAATAAGAATGGTACGCTGGAAGTGATCGTAGAAAAAGAATCAGGGAATACCCTTCTTTCTCAGATCATTGAATTGGTAAAAAAAGCACAAGCTTCTAAACCTCCCGTCCAGAAAGTTGTAGATAAGATTGCTGCAATCTTTGTACCCGTTGTTATGGTTATCGCAATAACTGCGGCAATCATTTGGTATTTCACTGGTCCGGAACCTCAATTCACCTATGCTTTTCTGATCTTGATCACAGTCCTTATTATTGCATGCCCCTGTGCATTAGGACTGGCTACGCCCACGGCACTTATGGTGGGTATTGGGAAAGGTGCCGAACTGGGTATTTTGATCAAAGATGCCCATAGTCTGGAAATTGCTCATAAAATTAATACCCTGGTACTGGATAAAACAGGAACCATAACAGAGGGGAAACCAACTGTTTCAGATATATACTGGAGTAAAAAAGCTGATATTGGCAGGGAACTAAAAATATTTGCTGCACTTGAGAATCGAAGCGAACATCCCCTGGCTAAAGCCATTACTCAATATCTGAATACGGATCATTGGGATGCTCCGGACCTTGAGGCAGAAAATATCCCGGGAAAAGGCATTACAGGGAAGATCAAAGGCACAGTATATTTTGCAGGTAGCCGCAGTTTGATAGAAGAAAATAAAATTCTGGTTCCCGAGGATCTGTTCGATGCTGAAGTAAAAATGAAGCAAAATGCCAGTACAATGGTTTATTTCGCAAATGATAAACAGTTACTTGCAATTCTGACCATTAATGATCCAATCAGGAATGGTGTTGAACAATCCATCAGGGAACTCAGAGAACATCAAATAGAGACTATAATCATCTCAGGAGATAATGAAAGAGCCACTGCCAGAATTGCTGAAAAGGTAGGTGTGCATCAATATAAAGGAAATGTTCTTCCGGATGGTAAAGGAGAGATTGTTAAGAAACTGAAACAGGAAGGTAAAATCGTTGCAATGGCAGGCGATGGTATCAATGACTCCCAGGCCTTAGCTGAAGCCGATATTGGCATGGCCATGGCCAGCGGTACGGATATAGCCATGGAAAGTGCAGGAATCACCCTCATGAACTCAGATATTCAACATATAAAACAGGCGATTTTATTATCGAGGGACACTGTTAAGACGATCAATCAGAATTTAATCTGGGCATTTGTTTATAACGTACTTGCCATTCCTATAGCTGCAGGAATATTATTTCCTTTAAATGGATTTTTATTAAATCCAATGATAGCCGGAGCAGCAATGGCATTCAGTTCCGTATCCGTAGTCACAAATAGTTTGAGATTAAGAAGGAAAAAAATGAAATAAAATGAAAACATACAAATTCAGGACCAATATCAATTGTGGAGGCTGTATAAAATCTGTGACACCCTACCTTGATCAATTGGAAATATCAGAATGGGAGGTAGATATCAACGACAAACGAAAAATACTTTCAGTAAAGTCTGAGAAAGTTACTGAGAAAGATATAATCAATAAGGTTATCGAAGCCGGATATACTATTGAACCTTTGAAAGAGGGGATCTGGCATAAGATTTTTAAATAATCAGAATTTTTCTCCTATCGAACGGTTATTTACTATACTGGTAGCACTCATATGTTTCCATTTCGCTCAATTCATTCGAATCAAAGGAATCTGAATTAAAATATAACTCCAATCTGCAGGACATTTTCAACAATTTTGGAATCATCTTCAAATTATCAAAATGTTCTAGAGCCCGTGATTTATCCAAACCTTTCTTGGACCAGTTAAAAAAATATCATAAATAAATACCAATGTCAGTAATGAAACCAAATTAATAAATTTTAAATATTTGTTTGGAGTATTAATTGCTTTATTATAATATTATAAATTCATTTTACCAGATACAGGGAAAATAAGTTTAAGTAATTGGTTTAGGTATTATATAATAATCGGAAATTGATTTTTAAACAAGGGCAGGATAATAACTATATTTTGTTAAATAATATTTATTTAAAAATAATATTCTTGCAAAAGCATCATTAAAAGGATCTCAAATAACACAATAACTATGATTTTCTCTATTAGATTAAGTAATTCATTTAAATTAACTTATGTGTATATGTATTTTCGAAAATATCTAATAAGAATAAACTTTCGATGCAATGTATTTGAACAAAAATAATTTCTAATGTTCAAGTTATAATGACAGTGTTCAATTATCAACCTTAATTTAAAATTATGGAATGTAAACATTTACTATTTAGAAAAGTAAGAACGAAAATCAAGCTACTATTCATGTTAGCGTTGGTATTCGTTTTTACCAGCGGCAGTATTTTAGCACAGGATATTACTATAACCGGAACTGTGACTGATTCACAGGATGGTTCAGTTCTCCCTGGTGTTAACATACTTATTGAGGGATCTACTACTGGAACCACAACAGATGGAAATGGAAATTATAGATTAGTTGTTCCTAGTTCTGAATCTATTTTGATTTTTTCCTATGTAGGATACATCAATGTGGAAGAAAGGGTAGGAAACAGATCTGTTATCGATGTCTCACTTGTACTTGATGTGACGCAACTATCGGAAATAGTGGTTACTTCTCTCGGTATAGAACGGGAGAAAAAAGCGATCACATATGCCGCTCAGGAGGTGAGAACCAATGAACTTACGGAAGCCCGGCCACTCAACCTGACGGAAGGATTATCGGGTAAAGTAGCCGGATTATCGGTAGCAAGGGTCGGTACTGGATTAGGATCTGAATCTAAGGTTATTCTCAGGGGTAACAGATCCATCGCAGGTAGTAGCCAACCTATTTATATCATCGATGGCGCTACTATGGGAGGTGATATCAGTAACCTCAGCCCCGATGATATTGAAACCATTACAGTACTAAAGGGAGCTAATGCAGCAGCTCTTTACGGAAGCCGTGCCCAGAATGGTGCTATCATTGTAACAACAAAAACTGGAAAAGGGAGAAAAGGATGGAATGTTGATGTGAATACCACCTACATGGGTGCAAGACCTATTCTGCTTACAAACTATCAGCAGGAATATGGCCAGGGTAGTGCCGGTACTTATAGTCCAAATGCGGTCAGAGTATGGGGTTCCAAAATGGATGGAAGCCAGGTGGATACCTGGCGTTTAGATCCCGACGCCCCTGCTTCAGTTACTTATACCGGTCATCCTGATAATCA
>Ga0209536_100001590_pt1 | contig 37257 bp, 38 predicted proteins | sample DeeMarSeWOR28_12_FD_187461 | JGI IMG/M metagenome (GOLD analysis project Ga0209536, IMG submission 187461) | Marine sediment microbial communities from White Oak River estuary, North Carolina - WOR-2-8_12 (SPAdes) (version 2) | ecosystem: Environmental > Aquatic > Marine > Intertidal zone >... | reverse complement strand
GTTTCAAGTTTCAAGTTTCAAGTTTCAAGTTTCAAGTTTCAAGTTTCAAGTTTCAAGTTTCAAGTTTCAAGTTTCAAGTTTCAAGTTTCAAGTTTCAAAAAAGATTGGACGAACCATGAATACGAAGTTCCCAACATTGAACTTTGAACACGGAACTTGGAACCCGGAACTTGGAACATGGAACGTTGAACACGAACCCGTAGTTGGATAAGGAACTCAGCCAGCCACGGGTTCGCGCATGGTCACGAACTCCTCGGCCAGCGTGGGATGGATGCCGATGGTGGCGTCCAGCTGAGACTTGGTCGCCCCGCAGTTGAGCGCGACCGCAAAGCCTTGCATCACTTCGCCTGCCTCCGGTCCGACCATGTGCACGCCCAGAACCCGGTCGCTCTTCCGGTCCACCACAAGTTTCATCAGCGATTTCTCGGGGCGCCCGGTAAGCGTGTGCTTGAGCGGCGTAAAGTTCGAGCGATAGATCACGATATCGAGCCCTTTCGCGCGCGCCTCCTCCTCTGACAATCCCACGGTCCCGACATTGGGATGGGAAAAGATCGCCGTGGCGACGTTCTCGTAGCTCATGCGGCGGCGCCCCTTGTTGAAGAGACGGTCGGCCACGACCATACCCTCGGCCAGCGCCACTGGGGTGAGCAGCAGGCGGTCGGTCACGTCACCGATGGCATAAATCGACGGCACGCTGGTCTGGTAATGCTCGTTGACGATGACGGCACCGTTGGCGCCAAGCTCCACGCCCGCGCCCTCGAGCCCAAGTCCCGCGATATTAGGCGCGCGGCCGGTCGCGAGCATGACGCCGTCGCTCTCGATGACGGTGCCGTCGGTGAGCGCGCTGTGAAGCGAGCCCTTGCGCGTGATCGCCGTAATGTTGCACTCGTAACGGATTTTGATGCCCTTTGCCGCCATTTGCTCGCCCAGGAACTGGCCGAGATCCGCGTCAAACGAGCGCAACAGCCGCTTGCGCCGGTAGATGAGCGTGGTCTCCACGCCGAGACCGTTGAAGATCGATGCAAACTCAACTGCGATATAGCCGCCCCCGACCACTGCCACGCGCCGCGGCAACTCGGCCAGGTGAAACGCCTCGTTCGAAGTGAATGCAAGGTCGGCACCAGAGATGTCCGGCTTCACCGGCCAGCCTCCGGTCGCCACCAGGATATGCCCGGCGGTGACCCGTTTGCCGTTGACCTCGATGGTATGGGGATCGACGACGTTTGCACGTGCATTGAAGAGCTCGACGCCGGAGCCTTTTAGGAGCCGCTCGTAAACGCCGTTCAGGCGCTGGATCTCGCGGTCCTTGGCCGCGATCAGCGCCTCCCAGTCGAACGCAGTCTGCATCGGCTGCCAGCCGTACGCCGCCGCGTCCTCGAAGTCCTCGTGGAAATGCGCCGCGTAGGAGAAAAGCTTTTTCGGAATGCAGCCGACGTTGACGCAAGTGCCGCCCAGGTAGCGCTCCTCGGCAACTGCCACGCGCGCGCCATATCCGGCGGCGAAGCGGCTGGCCCGCACGCCGCCGGAACCTGCGCCGATGGTGAAAAGATCGAAGTCATACTTGGGCATATCATTTCTCCGGCCTTGGAACGTTTCGAGGCATTTCACGGATACCGCCGCGTTACTTGGAAGCGGTAAACGGCAAGAGCTGCCTGGTGCAAAAAAACAGTAAGGGAGCGTGACTTTTTCCCCTTACCCCTCATGGCTTACCGCTTACCGCTGACTGTTTAGCAATTGCCTGACCCGTAGGAATTTACTCGTAATACTGAAACGCGTTCCCACATAAGTCACGCGGGCAAGATCGTCGCACATCGGCGACAGGTCGATCAAACTGCCGGCATTCCCAACGCGGCTCCCGCTATAATCGCCGCATGCGCCCCGGACTCGATCGGCCGACTGCGGTGCGGCGCACGGTGCCGTAATGCCCGCCCTCCTCGGGGGTCTCGCACTCCTCGCAGTTCCCGCCGCGGTGCTGGCGGGGGCGTTCCTCTTCGTCTTCTACAGTGCCGCGCTGCCGCGCTGGCTGGCAGGGCTCGAGCTCTACGGGCCGTACGTGCTCTTCGCGATAGGGGGCGCTCTGGGTTTGACGTTCAAGCGCGGGCGGGTGCTCGCGGCCCTCATCGTCCTCCTCATCGCCTATGTGGCGCAGCAGCTCTGGCTTCAGCATGGCCTGATCGGCCTGCGCGCTCGAACGATCTATCTGGCGCTGGGACTGTTCGTGCCGCTGAATCTAGGGCTGCTGGCCTTCCTTCCCGAACGCGGCACGTTGAACCGCCACGGCGCGGCGCGGCTGGGGGTGCTCGCGGCACAGGCCGCGCTTACTGCGTGGATCATCTTCGGCGGCGGCACAGGCATTGTCGATGCGGCTTACCACAAATTCATGGGTCCGGTCCCCATCAGTGCCGGGCACTTGCCGCAGCTCGCGATCCTGTTCATCGCGCTCGGCGCCCTCGCCGCAATCGCCGCCACGTTTTTGACGCGCTCGGCCATCAACGCGAGCCTTGCGGGAGCGATCGTTGCATTCGCCGTCGCCGCGCACGTCGTCACCGCCTCGACGATCTTCTCGGTCTTCATCGTGGCTGCGGAGTTGATGGTGACGATCGGCGTCCTCCAGGACACGTTCCGCATGGCGTTCCGCGACGAGTTGACGGGCCTGCCGAGCCGCCGTGCGCTCAACGAGCAACTGATGGCCTTGCCGCGCACGTACACGATCGCGATGCTCGACATCGACCACTTCAAGAAGTTCAACGACACGTATGGGCACGATCTCGGCGACCACGTGCTGAAAATGGTCGCGGCACGCATCGCCCGCGTGGGCGGCAGCGGCCGGGCCTTTCGCTACGGCGGCGAGGAGTTCACGGTGTTGTTCCCGGGCAAGAGCATCGCCGAGACGATCCCCTTTCTCGAGGCGCTGCGCGAGAACGTGGAAGACTATCAACTCGCGCTGCGCGCCTCGGACCGGCCGAAGAAGGCCAAGGGCAGCAAGCGGCAACGCGGTGGCTGGCGCGGCAAGCGCTCGGTTTCCGTGACGATCAGCATTGGTGTCGCGGAGCGGAACGACCGGCTCGGAACGCCCGAGGAAGTGACGCAAGCGGCCGACCGTGCGCTCTATCGGGCGAAGGAGAAAGGTCGCAACCAGGTGAGCCGATGAATCCGTTGACGCAACTCGCCCTCGCCTGCGGGGCGTTCCTGGTGACGCATGTCGTATCGAACACGCCCCTGCGCGCAGAGCTTGTCCGCGCCGCGGGGGAAAGAGCCTACCTCGCGCTCTACAGCGCCGCTGCGTTCGCGACGCTCGGCTGGATGATGTTCGCATACAATCGGGCGCCTTACGAAGGCCTCTGGCATGCGCCCGGTCTGCGCTACGTGCCGCTCGCCGTCATGCCCTTTGCGCTGATCCTGGTCGTCTGCGGTCTGCTCGCGCGCAACCCCACGATAGTCGGGCAGGAGCGCCTGCTCGAGGCCGGTGATCCGGCCCGCGGCATCCTGCGGGTAACGCGGCATCCGATGATGTGGGGCGTCGCGCTGTGGGCCGCGGCGCACCTGCTCGCACGCGGCGATGCCGCCGCGACGTTATTTTTCGGGACGTTTCTGCTGCTGGCCCTGGGGGGCACGGCGTTGAGCGACCGCCGCAAGGCGCGCGCGCTCGGCGAGCCCTGGCAGCGCTTTGCGAGAGTCACCTCCCACGTTCCGTTTGCCGCGATCGCCGCCGGGCGCAACGCGTTCAGGCCGGGGGAGATCGGCTGGGGAAAGCCCGGGCTCGGCATTGCGCTCTATGTCGCGTTCATCTTCCTCCATCCGGTAATCTTCGGCGCGCGACCGTATTGACGAGGCGCGCGGGCGGTCGCCGTCGCCGACCGTCGGTTACAATCCCGCCCTTCGCCTTTTTTCGTGCGGGCCATGCCGCAGCCCTCCTTCCTGCAAAGCCGCGCGTTCGAGACGTTGCTCGCGTGGTACTTCGTCTCGGTCTGGGGCTCGGGTTTTCTTGCGACCAAGATCGGCCTGCAGCACGCGGCGCCCTTCACGTTCCTGACCCTGCGGTTCGCGTTCGGCCTGGCGTGTCTCATCCCGATCGTCCTCATCACGCAGCCGCGCTGGCCGACATCGCGGCGGGAGCTGGGGCATGTAATCGCCGGGGGCCTGCTCATGCACGCGGTGCATCTCTCCGGCAGTCACTACACGCAATACCTCGGCATTTCCGCCGGAATCACCGCGCTCATCCTTTCCGTGCAGCCCCTCGTGACCGCGCTCATCGCTGCGCGCTGGATGGGCGAGCGCCTCTCCCCGCGCCAGTGGTGGGGCGTTGTCGCGGGCCTGGCCGGCGTTGCGCTCATCGTCTGGCACAAGGTGGACGTGCGCGAGGCGAGTATCGGCAGCCTGGTGGCGGTAACGGTTGCGCTGGCCGGCGTCACGGCGGGAACGCTCTATCACCGCGTTTTCTGTCCCGTGGTCGATTTGCGCGTTGCCGCCTTGGTGCAGTTCGCCGTGACGATCGCCGTGCTCTCACCGCTGGCCTGGCTGGTGGAGGGGTTCGTCGTGAAATGGTCGTGGGCGCTGGCGGGCTCCGTCGCCTTCCTCGTGATCGGCGCCTCGATCCTGGCAGTCAGTGCGCTACATACGCTCATGCGGCGGGGCCAGGCAACCCGCGTCACGAGCCTTGTTTATCTGACGCCAATTTTTGCCGTCGGGCTGGAGCTGCTCATGTTCGGGGAAGTCCCGAGCGCGCTGTCGATCGTGGGCATCGTCGTCACCTGCTTCGGCGTCGCCCTGGTCGCGTGGCGGCCCCCGCCAGGCGGGAACGCCGCGGCTTGATTAAGATCAAGACGGCTCCAGCCGACAGGGCGCATGATAATTGCGTCAACAAAGTGGCCTTTACCCTTAGCCATGTTGAGAATCCTCGTTCCAATCGACGGTTCCGAACACGCGCTGGTCGCGGTCCAGGAAGTGATCCAGTTGGCGGCGAAACTCGCGCAGCCAGCCGAGGTGCTGCTCCTCAACGTGCAGCATCCGGTGCCCGCCAAGTTTCTGTTGCTCGGAAAAGGCACGCCGTCGGACAAGCGCGAGCTCGAGGCTCCGCTGCGTGAGGCAGGTGAAGAGACGCTGCAGCCCGCCCGCGATCTGCTCGAGCGCGCCAAGATTACTCATGCCTGCCACGTCGAGCTTGGCCACCCTGCCGAGACGATCGCGAAGTTTGCGCGGACGTTTCACTGCGAAATGATCGTGATGGCAACGCGGGGACTGAACGCAGGCGCGGGACTGTTGCTCGGCTCCGTCGCGACGAAGGTCGTGCACCTCGCCGAAATCCCGGTGCTTCTCGTGCGCTAGCGCGGCTCTTCGCAGCACCCGGCTCCACAATGTGAGCCGCCTGTTCGCGGGCAGGTAGAATGCCGCTTTTTCCTCTCCCGCGTGTCCCTTGGGCATCTGGCTCCTCGTCTTCCTGACGGTTTTCACCCATCTGTCGTTCGCCGGCTGCCGCGTGATCCTGTCCCTCACCGCGATTCATTATGAGGCTTCGCCGTTCACGATCGGCGTCATTCTCTCGCTGCTCGCAATCGTGCCGATGATCTTCGCATTGAGCTGGGGCCGCTTCATCGATCGCGTCGGCGTGCGCGGCCCGATGCTCGCAGGTGTCGCCGCCATCCTCGCCGCCATGGTCCTAGGCTGGGCGTTGCCTCAGCTGGAAACGCTCTTCATCGTCAGCACCGTCTCCGGCTCCGGTTTCATCCTTTATCACATCGCCGCGACCCAGGCTGCGGCCGCCATCGGCGCGCCGGAGCAGCGCATTCGGAATTTCAGCCTGCTCGCGCTCGCGTTCTCGACCGCCGCCACGCTCGGCCCCATACTCGCGGGGCTCGCCGTCGACAGTCTCGGACACGGCGGCGCATTTCTCGCGCTGGCTTCAGGCGTGCTGGTGAATCTACTGGTTCTCGCCAGGAAGCGGTTTGCGACGCCGCGGCACGAGGCAGCTGCGTCCCAGCCAGGCAAACGGCGGCTGATCGACCTTTTGCGCATGCCCGGCCTCATGCCGGTCTTCGTGGTGGCCGGCAGCCTTTCCATCGCGTGGGACCTCTTCACTTTCGTCATGCCGATCTACGGCACGCGCATCGGTCTCTCTGCCTCGGTGATCGGCCTCATCCTCGGCGTGTTCGGGGCCGCCGTTTTCGTCGTGCGGTTGATTCTGCCGCTGGTCGCGCAGCACGTGCGCGAGTGGAACACGTTGATCGCGGCGATGTTCCTCACTGGCGCGGTGCTGGTCCTGTTCCCGCTGGTCGAAGGGGTGCCGCTCCTGATGACGCTCGCGTTCCTTCTCGGTCTCGGGCTGGGCGGCACGCAGCCCCTCGTTCTGGCATTGCTCTACGAGCGCGCGCCACCCGGGCGCGGCGCCGAGGTTGTCGGCGTGCGCACGCTGCTGCTGAATTTTGCACAGGCGAGCGTCCCGCTCGCCTTCGGCGCCATGGGTGCCGCGCTCGGCATGGTGCCCGTGTTCTGGGCCATGGGCGCCGGGTTGCTGGCAGCGGGTTATGCCGTTACGCGCAAGCGATGACGGCGCCAAAAAGTAACGGGGCCGCAAGAATGCGGCCCCGTTAATTTCCCTGCCGTTGAGCGGATGATTAGCCGAGGTGCTTGCTCACCAGCTTGGTCATCTCGAACATCGAAACCTGGCCGCGGCCGCCGAAAACGGGGCGCAGTTTCTCGTCGGCATTGATCATGCGACGGTTGTTCTTGTCCTGCAGGCCGTTGCGCTTGATGTACGCCCAGAGCTTTTTGGTCACCTCGGTGCGCGGCATCGAGCTGCTGCCGATCACCGCGGCGAGCGTCGAGCTCGGCGTCATCGGCTTCATGAAGGAGGGGTTCGGCTTGCGCCCGCTCTTCTTCTTCTTCGCCGGCTTGCGCGCGACCTTGCGAACCTTCTTCGCCTTCTTACTGCTCTTCTTCCTCTTCGCCATAACTATCTCCCAGTGTGGCGCCGGTGCGGCGCGTGTGGTTGGAAACGACAACTAACGATGAATTAAGAGCGAAGGATGCCAATGTCCACGCGACCTTGCAAGAGCTTTTTGGGGTTGACATGCTCGCCACAGCCCGTGCAGGCACCGGGGGCTTGCCGCGGAGTGAGCATGCGCTGCGAAGCAATGCCACGGTCATGGTCGCAACCGGCGCGTCCCGTGGCATAGCGCGCTACAATCCGGCGACGGCATGAAGTCAAGGACTTAACTGAACAAGTTCAAGTCTATGGGTCCGCTCGATCACCGCGCGATGCCATGAGCGCGGCACCATTCGTTCTCGCCGTGCACGGCGGTGCGGGCGCCCTGGCGCGGGGCCCGCGGAGCCGCCGGCACGGCGCCCACCGCGCTGCGCTCGCAGCCGCGCTCCGCGCTGGCCGCGCGGTATTGGCCGGCGGGGGATCGGCTGTCGACGCGGTAATCACGGGCGTCGCCGCCCTCGAGGATTCGCCGCTGTTCAACGCCGGTCACGGCTCCGTGTTCACCGCAGCGGGAACGCACGAGCTCGACGCCGCGGTGATGGACGGCGCCACGGGACGAGCCGGGTCCATTGCCGCCGTGACGCGTATCCGAAATCCTGTCGTCGCGGCAGCCCTCGTGATGCGGCACTCGCCCTGGGTGATGCTGTGCAGCGCCGGCGCCGAGCGTTTCGCGGCCGATCATGGCGCCCAGATGGTCGATCCTGCCTACTTTTTCACGCGCGCTCGTTATGAGCAACTCGAACACGCACGCCAACGCCAAAGCGTCGAGCTCGACCACGATGGCGCGGCGCGGGCGCAGCCACGCGACGCGGAGGACGGGACAGTCTACGGAACCGTCGGTGCGGTAGCCCTCGACGCCGCAGGCAATCTCGCGGCGGCAACGTCGACCGGCGGCCTTACGAACAAGCCGCTCGGACGAGTCGGCGACTCGCCGATCATCGGGGCTGGCACCTACGCGGAAAACGCCTCAGTCGCTGTCTCCGCGACCGGGGTGGGCGAGGTCTTCATGCGCCTGGTCGCGGCACATGATATTGCCGCACTCGTGCGTTACCAGGGGCGCAGCGCGCGTGACGCCGCGAAGGAAGTCATTCTCCGCAGGGTTCCCCGGGCTGGCGGACGCGGCGGCGCGATCGTGCTCGACCGGCGCGGCAATCTCGCCATGGTCTTCAGCACCGAGGGAATGTACCGCGGCGCCATCCGCGGCGACGGCGAGCCCGAGGTGGACGTTTGATTCCGCGCGCTGCGCGAGAAACCGAGTCAAGACCCGCAAGACCTATTCAGCCGCAGATAAACGCAGATACACGCGGATAGAAAACCGGGGGCAATCGAAATGCCCCTCCTTCATCGGCGTTTATCGGCGGCCAATAAACGTCTTTCGGGGTTCGGTGTTCGCGGTTTCGTATTTCTTTTATGTATTGATCTGCGTGTATCTGCGTTTATCTGCGGCTTATAAGTCTTTCGGGTTGCGTCGCGCGTTCTAGCCGGACTTCTTGCGCTTTGACAGAAATTCCTTGCGGAACTTGATTACTTTCGGCGCCACCACGAACATGCAGTATGGCTGCCCGGGATTGCGCGCAAAGTACTCCTGGTGGTAATCCTCGGCCGCGTAGAAGGTCGACGCGGGCGTCACTTCGGTCACGATCGGGTCATTCCACAACTTGGCGGCATTCATGCTCGCGATCACCTCTTCGGCCACCGCCTTCTGCTCCGGCGAGTGATAGAAGATCGCCGAGCGGTACTGGGTGCCGGCATCGTTGCCCTGGCGGTTGAGCGTCGTCGGGTCGTGGATGACGAAGAACACTTCCAGCAGCTCCCTGAACGAGACGATCGCTGGATCAAACGTGATTCTCACCACCTCGGCATGACCCGTTTCGCCGTCGCACACCTCACGATAGGTCGGATTCGGCGTGCGCCCACCCATGTAGCCGGATTCGACCGAGTCGACGCCCTTCATCTCGTCATACACTGCCTCCAGGCACCAGAAACAGCCGCCGGCGAGTGTCGCAATATCCTTGCCATCCGGCACCGCAGTCGTGGAATTCAAGCGCGTGGCTCCTCGTGAAATGCGTCGGGAATGCTGATACGGTCTGCGGAGTCTATCGGATTCGCGGCGCGTTCGGCACCCGCTGCCGCGCGCCGCACCCCTTCGCTCAGGCCGCCGGGGTCAGCCAGCGGCCTTGAGCGGCCACTGTGGCGCCCGCGCGCTTACGCCGCGGCTCTCGCTGCCGGGCGGCAGCGCAGGCACCGCCCGGCGCAACCAGGTGCTGAACAACAGGCGCTCGACACGCCCGAGCTCAGCGTGCCGCCGAATCAGTCGCGCCATTCGCCCAACGAACTCCTGGTATCGGAGCTCCGTCACCGTGGGTGTCCCGTACCAGTGCGCAGCGAGCGGATGGAAGGCGGCGGCGACATCGATATCGCGCGCGGCGCGCGAGCTATCCAGGACCGCGCGGCAGCCTGCGGCGAATCCGACCGGCCGACGTTGCGCGCAGCGATGGAAAAGGGACTTGAACATCTCGAAGCACGCGCCATGGTCGCGCGCGGCCGCCCGCGCAAGTTCGCGCAGGGCCGGGTCGTCGGCACTGCTTGCGATCGCTCGATAGAAAACCGCCGCCTGCGACTCGAGTGCGCAACGCCCCAACGCCTCGAGCGCGGAATTGGTGCGCCCACCAGCGCGACCGGGGCGCTGCCTGTAGCCATTGCAGAACTCCTCGTAGGCGGTGGTCCAGTCGAATTCCGGCCAAGTGGCCTCGATGTAGCCGCGCAGCTGCCGACCGCATGCGCTCCGCTGGGGCCGCCAGACCCCGTCGAGCCAAATCGCAAAATCCGGATCGGCCGCCAACGCGTCGACGAGGCGGTTCGCGCTGAGCGGCGCCGCCGATTCGAGAAATGACGCTGCTGCGAGACCGTGGAACAACAGCGCATTGAAGCGGATGAGCGCGCGCGCCCGGGTGCTGTCGCCTGGTTCATGCGCGGGAATGACGTTCGTGGCAGCTTGCATGGCTCCTCTCCTTTTTTTGATGCGATGCTTGTTTTTCCCTACGCCCGCGTTTTGCGTCGCGGCGTGGCCGCATCATCTCCGCGGCAACCGGCGGAACCAAGCGAAATTCCCGGGGTTGCGACCCGTTTGCCCGGCGGTAGCATTAGGTGATACCTTGCTCGGCACCCAAAAGGAACGGGGAGCGCCATGGCACACAGCGATTCGATGGTGGATGTGCTCAAGCGTGAGCTCAAGGCACGCGGCGTTACCTACGCTCAGGTCGCCCGCAAACTGAGCCTGAGCGAGGCCAGCGTAAAGCGCATGTTTTCCCGGCGGAGCTTCACGCTCAAGCGGCTGGACCAGGTCTGCGAGCTGGCCAACACCGAGTTCTCCGATCTGGCGCGGGCCCTGCAGCAGGAGGAAAAGCTGATTTCCCAGCTGACCCATGAGCAGGAGAAGGAGATCGTCTCCAACCGCAAGCTGTTCCTGGTCGCCGTGTGCGTGTTGAACCACGTCAGCCTGGAGCAGATCCTCGCCACCTACGAGCTCACCAAGGCCGAGTGCATCCAGCTGCTGGCGCGGCTCGACCGCCTGGGGTTCATCCAATTACAGCCCAACAACCGTATAAGGCTTTTGGTGTCGCGCAATTTTGCATGGCTGGCGGATGGGCCGATCCAGCGCTTCTTCAAGCAGCAGGCGCACAACGAGTATTTCCGGTCGCGGTTCGACCGACCCGACGAGTACATGATCGTGGTGAACAGCATGCTCTCCAAGGCATCGAGCGCCGCAATCGTCGCGAAGTTGAAGCGTCTCGCGCGGGAGTGCTCCGAGTTGCACGGCGAGGACGCCCGCTTGCCGCTCGGGGAGCGCTCGGCGATGAGCCTGCTGCTCGCCGTCCGCCATTGGGAATTGCAGGCGTTTGCCGAACTCAGGCGCAGAAAACTTAATACGACAAGGAGTTGAGCAATGATTAGAGCACGAGCGTTGTGGATAACCTGGCTGGCCGCGGTCGCGCTTTGCGCTCCCCTGCTCGCCGGCGCGCAGGGTAAGCCCGCCACCGCAAAGGCAACGTTTGCGGGCGGCTGCTTCTGGTGCATGGAGGAGGCCTACGACCCGGTGCCGGGCGTCGTGGCAACCGTCTCCGGTTACATGGGGGGCCGGACCAAGAATCCGACCTACGAGCAGGTCTCGAGCGGAGGCACCGGGCACGCCGAGGTCGTCCAGGTGGAGTACGACCCCTCCAAGGTGAGCTACGCCAAGCTCGTCGAGGTCTTCTGGCACAACATCGATCCCACACAGCGCAACGCGCAGTTCTGCGATTACGGCTCGCAGTACCGCAGCGGCATCTTCTATCACAACGCCGAGCAGAAGAAGATCGCTGAAACCTCGAAAGCGGCCCTCGTGAAAAAGAAGCCTTTTCGCGGCGAAATCGTAACCGAGATTACCCCGGCCGCCGAGTTCTACCCCGCCGAGGACTATCATCAGAACTACTACAAGACGAATCCGGTTCGCTACAAGTTCTACAAGAGCGGCTGCGGACGCGCGGCGCGGCTCAACCAGTTGTGGGGCCCCAAGGGTGGCTGATCGCCCTCGAGGCCGCGGCTGGTGAACGGTTGGCGGTTAGCGGTTGATGCTTCTTGATTCGTTGCGGCTTGGCAAAGACGTTTAAAGCAAAAATGTTGCTCGATGCGGCGGCGGCCGACGCCATCCGGGCGCGCGTTGCCGGACTCGAGGCCGCCAGCGGGGTCGAGGTGGTGACTGCGGTGATTGCGCGCGCCGACTCGTACCCCGAAGCGCCGTGGAAAGCGTTCGCTCTGGGCGCCTCCCTCGCCGCGCTCGCGGCAACGGCCATGGCGCTCTTCGAGCCGGGCTGGGAAGCCTTCGAGGCGGTGGTCGAAACTGCCGTCGCGGTGCTTGCGGTCGGCGGCTCGTTTGCGCTCGGAACGGTATGGATCACGCCATTCGCGCGGGTTTTCATCCCGGCTGAGCGCCGCGAGGCGGAAGTCAGGCAATATGCCCAGGCGCTTTTCGTGGAACAGGCGCTCCATCACACCCAGCGCCGCGACGGAATCCTCATTCTGGCAAGCTTGCTCGAGCATCAAGTCGTCGTCCTGGCGGACCGTGCCGTGCGCGACAGGGTCCCTCAGTTCGAGTTTGACTCGATCGTCGCGACCGTGGCGGCTGCGATCTCTCGCGGGAGCCTTGCTGATGCGCTCGTGGCCGGACTCGAGCAACTGGACGCAATCCTTGCGCGACACGGCTTCCGCGCGCAAGCCGGGGAGACGAACGAACTTCCCGACACAGTGATACAGCAGCGGGGGCCGGCGTGATGCCTCCGGCTGCTGCACTCCTTGCCGCGCTCCTTGTGCTGGCTTCCACGGTCGCGGCGCAGCCCGCTGAAGTGCCGTACCTCACTGGCCGCGTCGTCGACAACGCCGAACTTCTGAGCCCTGACACCCGGCGGCGCCTCACGGAAACCCTTCGGCGACACGAACAAAAGACCGGCAACCAGGTCGTCGTGCTGACCGTGCCGACGATAAAGGGTGAGAGCATCGAGGAATATGCAGTGCGTGTTTTCGAGCAGTGGAAGCTGGGCCAACAGGGCAAGGACAACGGCGTACTGGTGGTCATCGTGCCGCAGGACCGGCGCATGCGAATCGAGGTCGGCTACGGCCTGGAGGGGGTGCTGACCGACGCGCACGCGAGCCGCATCATCCGCAATCTGATGACGCCGCGTTTTCGCAAAGGCGATTTCAGCGGCGGCGTCGCGCGCGGCGTGGATGCGGTCACCGCGCGACTCGAGGGCAGGCCCGCAATGGCAGGCCAGGAGCGCCCGGAGAGCGGCAAGAAGTCCGAATTCATCAAGGCGCCCGGCATGGCGTTCCATGAAAAAGTGCTGTTCGGCGCTTTCATCTTCGGCATCATCGGCCTCTTCACCTTCATCGGCGTGGTGACCCCGGGCATGGGCTGGTTCTTGTATTTCTTTTTGATCCCGTTCTGGGCAATGTTTCCCGTGGTCATTTTTGGCAGCGGCGTCACGTTCTACGTCCTCCTCGCCTATCTCATCGGCTTTCCCATCGCAAAGATTCTCATCTCGCGCTCGGATGCCTATCGGCGCGCGGCCGAGGAGATCAGGAAAAAGGGCGTGGCGCGCATCGGCGGCTTCACGATCGGCGGTGCCGGCGGCAGTGGATGGAGTTCCCGCGGTTCGTGGAGCTCGGGTGGCGGGTTTTCGGGCGGCGGCGGCAGTTCCGGCGGCGGCGGAGCCTCCGGCAGCTGGTAAGGCCCCGCTGAAAACGAAGGGCGCTGGCACACTTGCAACGTTTACTACTCCTGGGAGGCGGGCACAGCCACGTCGAGGTCATTCGCCGCTTTGGTGAACGGCCCCTGCGCGAGGCCGCCATTACACTGCTCAGCCCCGAGCGCCATACGCCGTACTCCGGCATGCTGCCGGGCTACATCGCCGGCCATTACAGCTACCATGACTGCCACATCGACCTCGAACCGCTGTGCTCGGCAGCCGGTATCGTGTTCCGCCGCGCAGAGGCGCGCGGCATTCAACCCGAGGCCGGTCGCGTGGCGTGCTCGGACGGAAGCCTCGCTGACTATGACGTGCTCTCTATCGACGTCGGCTCCACATCCGACGTGCATGACATGTCTGGCGCCCTCGAGCATGGCATCCGCGTCAAGCCGGTCGCGGCGTTCTTGAGTGCATGGGAGGGCATCCACGCTGCCCTGCGCCAGGGTCGCCAGCTGTCGCTCGTCTTCGTCGGCGGCGGCGCTGGCGCAGTGGAGCTCGCCGCGGCAATGCACCACCGTCTGGCCAAAGAAACCTCTGCGGGATCGGCTCGCATTGCTATGCTGACCGACACGGCATCCATACTCCCCGCGCATCCCGCGCGCGTGCAGCGCATATTCGAGCGCGTTCTGAGCGGGCGCGGAATCAAGGTCCACTGCAATGCAAAGGTCGTGCGTGTTTCGCCGGGCCGGATCGAATGCGCCGATGGATCTTCGGTAGACGCCGACCACGCAATCATCGCAACCGGGGCAGGCGCCCCCGCATGGGTGACAGCAAGCGGATTGAAAGCAGACGCACGCGGCTTTATTGCGGTGAATGCTTACCTGCAGTCTCTCTCACACCCGAATGTGTTCGCGGCGGGAGACGTCGCCACAATGATGGACTATCCCCGCCCCAAGATGGGAGTGTACGCCGTGCGACAGGGTCCGATCCTGCACCGGAATCTGCTTCATGCTCTCCGCGGCGAATCGTTGCGCAGCTACGTGCCGCAAAGAACTGCGCTGGCGCTGATCAGCACGGGCGACAAGCATGCCGTCGCGTCGTGGAACGGAATCGCTTTCGAAGGCGACTGGGTCTGGCGCTGGAAGAACCGCATTGATTGTCGCTTCATGGCGACGTACCGTCGTTAGCCTGCGTGAGATTGTTCCGCAGCAACGCGGCTACCCCGGTTTGTAAGCGACGAGTAAGCGCGCAGTAAGCGTCGTGTAATGTTCGAGTAACACTCGCGTAAGCCAGCGTAAGTCTAAAGAAAGTAGTGAAACACTTTGTAATACCTCGTGCCCGGGGTGGAGCGCAGGACTAAAGTTCGCTCGTTGGAAATTTCTCCAACCCAAATTCTCAAAGGAGCACACGATGAAACGTAAAACCCTTATTGCACTGGCAGTGGCTTCGCTTTTCGCGGCCCCGCTGGCTATCGCTTCTTCGCCGGATGCGGACGAAGGGCAGCGCGATATGCAGGATCTTATCCGGGTTCCCCACTCGATCTTGATTGCTGCTTCGCCCGATGCGGATGAAGATCAGCGTGATGTTCAGGATCTTATCCGGCTCCCGCACTCCGCCCTGATCGCCGAAGGTGAAGACAAGGAAAAGAGCGAGAAGGCTGAACTGATCGCTGAAGGTGAAGACAAGGAAAAAAGCGAGAAGGCTGAACTGATCGCTGAAGGTGAAGACAAGGAAAAAAGCGAGAAGGCTGAACTGATCGCCGAAGGTGAAGACAAGGAAAAGAGCGAGAAGGCTGAACTGATCGCCGAAGGTGAAGACAAGGAAGGCACCGAGAAAGCCGAGCTGATCGCCGAAGGTGAAGACAAGGAAGGCACGGAGAAAGCCGAGCTGATCGCCGAAGGTGAAGACAAGGAAGGCACCGAGAAAGCCGAGCTGATCGCCGAAGGTGAAGACAAGGAAGGCGGCGAGAAAGCCGAACTGATCGCCGAAGGTGAAGACAAGGAAGGCACCGAGAAAGCTGAACTGATCGCCGAAGGTGAAGACAAGGAAGGCGGCGAGAAAGCCGAACTGATCGCGTAAGGGACTTAAGCCCCCCCACCAGACCCCCTCTGGTGACTCGGGCGCACCGGCTGCAAAGCCGGTGCGCCCTTGTTTTGTTTGCTACCGGGAGCGCCCCTACCGGCCACTCGGACCGGCACGGCCATCAGGCGATGGTCACCCGGGCGAATTTGCGCTTGCCCACTTGCACGACGCAACATTGCCCGCGCGCGAGCATCAGAGCCTTGTCGCTGACCTTTTCTCCGTTGATCCTGACGCCGCCCTGCTCGATCATGCGCAGGGCCTCGGAAGTGCTGGCGGTGAGCCCGGCCTGCTTCAACACCTGCGGGATCGCCAGCCCGCCGCCCCGCGCGGAGAGGCTGACCTCGGGGATGTCTTCGGGAATCTCGTCGCGCTTGAACCGTGCCTCGAAATCGGCAAGCGCCGCGTCGGCCGCCGCCGCCCCATGGAAGCGCGCGACGATTTCCTTGGCGAAGTTCACTTTGACCTCGCGCGGATTGCTCCCTGCCGCGACCCGCTGTTTCCACTCTTGAATGGTCGCAAGCGGCTCGAACGAAAGCAGCTCGATGTAACGCCACATGAGCTCATCGGAGACCGACATGAGCTTGCCGAATATCTCGCCAGGCGGCTCGGTGACCCCGACGTAGTTGCCGAGCGACTTCGACATCTTGTTCGTGCCGTCCAGCCCCTCGAGCAGCGGCATGGTAAGAATGCATTGCGGCGGCTGGCCGAAATGCTTCTGCATCTCGCGCCCCATGAGAAGATTGAACTTCTGGTCCGTCCCGCCCAGCTCGAGATCCGCCTTAAGCGCAACCGAGTCATAACCCTGCACGAATGGATACAGAAACTCGTGCACGGCGATCGGATGCCGCGCCTGGTAGCGCTTGTGGAAATCGTCGCGCTCGAGCATCCGGGCCACCGTATACGTCGACGCCAGGCGAATCATGTCCGCGGCGCCGAGCTTCTCCATCCAGGCCGAGTTGAAAGCCACCTCCGTGCGCGTGCGGTCCAGGATCTTGAAGACCTGTTCGGAATAGGTCGCCGCGTTGGCCTGCACATCCGCGCGCGTGAGCGGCGGCCGCGTCGTGTTACGCCCCGAAGGGTCGCCGATCATTCCGGTGAAATCGCCGATCAGGAAGATGACGTGATGCCCGAGGTCCTGCAAGTGCTTGAGCTTGTTGAGCAGCACCGTGTGCCCAAGGTGAAGGTCTGGCGCGGTCGGATCAAAACCGGCTTTGACGCGCAGCGGGCGGCCGCTTTTGAGCTTGTCTTTCAACTCGGCTTCGACGAGCAACTCGTCGCAGCCGCGCCTGATGATCTCAAGCTGTTGGTCGATCGAGGTCACACTAACCTGTCAGTAAGAGTGCGTGATTTCATGATGCGGTAAACCGGGTTTGCCCTCGCGGACAATTCTGCTAAGCTTGCGGCACCTTGAAAAAATTCAGGGAAATCATGCAGCAAGAGCAGGGGACTAGCGCGATTCTAGCGCAAAAGGCGGTGCGTCTCATCGGCAGTTTTGGATGGCGGCGCTGGCTGGTTGCCTTGGTCCTCCCCTTCCTCGGCGTCGTCGCGGCATTCGGCATCGCGCCCAACACGGTGCCCAATCGGGTTGCCACGACGCGGGTCGTTCAGGAACTGGAGCTGCCGCTGCCGTCAAACGGCGCGGCAACCGACGCCGGGTACTGGCGCGAAGAGCGCATCGTGCGTGGCGACCGGGCCGCATCACTGCTCAGGCGACTTGGAACGAGCGACGCGGATGTGCGGGCGTTTCTGCGCGCGACCCACTCGACCAAAATGCTGCGCCAGCTCATTCCCGGGCAATCCGTTCGCGCCTACCAGGACGCGCACGGTAAGCTGCTCGCCCTGCGGTATCAGAACGATGGTGACCTCCTCAACGTCGAGCGCGACGGTGACGGTTTTCGCGTAAGCGAAGGCGCAATCGAGCTTGAGCGGCGGGTGCTCGTGGCCTCGGGGGAAATTGACACCTCCCTGTTCGGCGCCACGGACGCCGCCCACCTCCCGGACGCGGTAGCCATCCAGATCGCCGACGTCTTTGCGACGGACCTCGACTTCCACCGCGATTTGCGGCGGGGCGATCGTTTTACTGTCGTCTACGAAGCCTATTACGACCAGGGCGAGCCGGTCCGGTCGGGGCAGATCCTGGCCGCCGAGTTCATCAATGACGGCAAGGCGTACCGCGCGCTCTGGTTCGAATATGCCAAGGGACACGGCGGATATTACACACCGGATGGCTCGAACATTCGCAAGGCGTTCCTGCGCTCGCCGCTCGAGTTCTCGCGGGTGACGTCACGCTACACCAACCGGCGCTACCATCCGATTCTGCGTGAATGGCGCGCACATCGCGGTGTGGACTACGGTGCGCCAGTCGGCACCCGCGTGCGGGCCACTGGCAATGGTGTGGTCAATTTCGCCGGCCGCCGGGGCGGCTATGGCAACCTTGTAGTCCTGCGCCACCAATCTCGGTACACGACGTGGTACGGACACCTGTCGCGGTTTGCCAAGGGCCTGCGCTCTGGCGCACGCGTGCAGCAGGGGGAAACCATCGGCTATGTCGGGATGACCGGTCTCGCCAATGGACCGCACCTGCACTATGAATTTCGCGTCAACGGCGTGCACCGAAATCCGCTGAAGGTTGTTCTCCCCCCGGCGCCGCCGATCCAGGCCGCGCAGCGGCCAGCTTTCGACGCCGCGGCGGCGCCTCTCGTGGATATGCTGAATCTCCTGCGCGGCACTAACCTCGCCCGGCTCGAGTGAGCGCCACCAATCTTACAAGACTATTTTCAGCCGCAGATAGACGCAGATAAACGCGGATGGAAAACCCGCGTAGATCGATGCACTTCTGTTTTATCAGCGCGTATCGGCGTTCGTCGACGACTTGATTGCGGGTTTCCGGAACAGCTTCTGATCACTCCTTTTAGCGAAACGGGATGGCCGAGCTCTATATCGGCTTGATGTCGGGCACCAGCCTCGACGGCATCGATGTCATTCTTGCCGCGCCGCGCCGACGGGGGTTTCATCTGCGGAGCGCCCTTCACCGTCCCTTCTCGCCCCAGCTCCGCAAGCAGCTCTTCGCGCTGCAGGCATCCGGTCCCGACGAGCTGCGCCGGGCTTCGCTCGCCGCCAATGAGTTGACACGGGCCTGCGCCGCCGCCGTGCGCTCGCTGCTCTCGCGGGCACGGGTTGCCGCGGGGGCAGTGACCGCCATCGGCTGCCACGGACAGACGGTACGGCACCAGCCCCGTGCCGGCTATACCGTTCAACTCATCAATGGCGCCTTGCTCGCCGAGCTCACCGGGATCAGCGTCGTGTGCGACTTTCGCAGCCGCGATATCGCCGCTGGCGGCGAGGGCGCGCCGCTGGCGCCGGCGTTCCACAGTGCCCTGTTTCGCACGCCAAATCGCGACCGCGCAGTGGTGAATATCGGCGGCATTGCCAATGTGACGAGCCTTCCCGCGCGGGGAAGGGTAACCGGCTTCGATTCCGGGCCCGGCAACTGCCTGCTCGACGCCTGGATCAACGCGCACCAGCGGCTGCCGTACGATCGCGGCGGAGCCTGGGCGGCGCGCGGGCGCCTCGCGCCCCGATTGCTGGAGAGACTGCTCGCCGACCCGTACTTCCGCCGCCGCGCGCCCAAGAGCGCAGGACGCGAAACATTCAATCTGGATTGGCTCCGGCAGCGGCTAACGGCAAACCCGCGCGCCGTCGACGTGCAGGCGACGCTGCTGGAGCTTACGGCGTGCACGATCTCGCGTGCGGTGCAAACCTATTGTCCTGACGCGGGCGAAGTGCTGGTCTGCGGTGGCGGCGCGCGAAACCGCGCCCTCTTGTCCCGGCTCGCCGCATTGCTGCCGGATCGGCGCGTTGTGGTCACGGACGCGCTGGGCGTCGCAGCCGAGCACGTCGAAGCCCTCGCGTTTGCCTGGCTCGCGCGCCAGACCCTGCGGCGCAAGCCAGGCAATCTGCCCGCGGTCACGGGCGCGCGCGGCCCGCGTGTGCTGGGCGCGATCTACCCGGCCTGAGAATTATTGAGCCGCTGGGGCGCCAAGCACGCCAGGAATTCCATTCGGCTTTTTTAATCAGTAATCAGCGTGTATCTGCGGCTGTAACTACGGTGACCAGTGACCGGCAAGACTAAAGGCAAAAAGTCGAACGTTGAAAGATGGGGGGCCTTGTTTTCTTGTCTCGATCTATCTGCGTTTATCTGCGGTTAAATGTCTTTGGTTTTACGATTTACGATTTACGATTCACGGCTCTTCGGCGGAGTCGCGCTTGCGCGGACGCGCAAGCCCTGTCTTGCTTGCAGTTGCAAAGTTAATGGTTTCACCCACGCTGGCGCTGCGTCATTTGAAGCCATAAAAAAAGGCGGCATAGCCGCCTTTCTTGTGCGCCCGACGTCTCGCTTACGCAGAAAACGAGGAGCCGCATCCGCAGGTTGAGCTCGCGTTCGGGTTCTTGATCACGAACTGCGCTCCCTCGACGTTCTCCTGGTAGTCGATTTCCGCCCCCGTCAGGTATTGCAGGCTCATCGGATCGATGAGCAGCGTCACGCCGCCCCGCTGCATTGACGTGTCATCGTCGTTCACGGTCTCGTCGAAGGTGAATCCGTACTGGAATCCGGAGCACCCGCCGCCGGTCACGAACACGCGGAGCTTGAGCTCGGCATTGCCCTCCTCGTCAATCAGCTGCTTCACCTTCGCCGCGGCAGCCTCCGTAAACACCAGCGGTTCGGGCATCTGTTCGGTTACAGCGTTCATCGTCTACTCCTGAATGAATTCTTGCCTGACGCTAGTCGGCAGACGCAGGCTTGAATGGCACGACCTTTTCGGCCTTGCCATCGGTCTCGAAAACCAGCCGGCCCTGAACCACCGCACCGAGGTGCATTTCCAGTGTTTTGTAGTGCACATCACCTGTGACATTGGCCTTGGCCTGCAGTTCAACATACTCGCCGGCGTAGACCGGGCCGATGATGCTGCCGTTAATGACCACGTGGGAGACGTGGATTTCGCCCTCGATTTGCGCCTGCTCCGACAAGACCAGCGTGCCGGGCTTGCCATCCGCCGATGAGACGTTACCGCGCACCCGTCCATCCACGCGCAGTCCGCCGGTGAAAATGATGTTGCCCTCGACCGTGGTGCCGGCGCCGATCAGGCAATCAATGCGGCTTTGCGGCTTGGTCTTTCCCTTGTCTCCGAACATGTCCCGCTCCTCAGGAAACCGTTACGGTTTGCGTTAGTTTAGGCTGAGTCGCACCTTTTTCAAAGACCCGGACTTGCATGCTTTTCACGACCGATTCGGGCGACACCTTGAACGTTCCCTGGATGCGGTGAAAAAATTTGAAACTCAGCTCGTAATCCTGGGCATTTTTCTCATTTTCCGGGGGCAGCGTCAGCACGTATTTCCGGTCCCCTTGCTCGAGATTGAGAACAAACTGCAATTTTCCCTTGAACTCCGCGACGCGCTGGCCCGTCTGGACGAGGAGCAACCGATACCGGTATTCCCCCGGCACGGTCGCGCGCCTCACGCGGAACCGGTTCACGGTCAGCGCAGCCGATTTGCTCTCCGCCGCCATGAGGGACTGGAAGAACTCGAGGTCTTCCCTGAGCGCGGCATTTTCCGCCGAGAGTGTTTTGACCTGCCGCTCCAGATCTCCATAGGTTGCACGCTCGATCTGGAGGTTGCGCTCGGATGCGGCGACCTCGCGCCTCATCTCGGCAATGGCGTCATCGCGCTGCCGCAGCTCATCCCGCAGCCGGCTGAGCTCATGCGCGGATTCGCTCTGGCGGAACCCGGCTAATTCCATCCCGTACCGATAGGTCGCCCACCCTACGCCGGCAACCAGAATGCCGATCGACGCGAACGTCAGCGCCCGCCAGTACCACGGCACGTGAACGCGCACGGCCATGCGCCGCGCGGTGATCCCGAACTTGCGCCGTAAGGTGGAGGGGCGTGACATCGCGCGCTGCCTCAAGGCAACAGGGGGAGCTGCTCAAGCCCTGTGCTCTCATGAAAGCCGAACATGATATTCATGTTCTGGATCGCCTGGCCCGACGCGCCTTTCACCAGGTTGTCGATCACCGACAGCACGACGACGGTGTCGCCTCCGCGCGGCTGATGCACGGCGATCCGGCAACTGTTCGCACCGCGCACCGAGCGCGTGTCGGGATGGCTGCCGGCTGGCATGACGTCCACAAAAGTCTCTTGCGCAAAGCGGCTTTCGTACAACGCCTGCAGGTCCGTCTTTGACGTCAGGCGCGCGTACAGCGTGGCGTGAATGCCGCGAATCATCGGTGTGAGGTGCGGCACGAACACCAGGCCGATCGCGCGCCCCGCTATGGCGGACAACCCCTGCGTGATTTCGGGCAGGTGGCGATGGCCAGTGACACCGTAAGCCTTGAAGTTGTCGGAGGCCTCGGCAAGCAACGTGTGCACCTCGGCTTTCCGGCCTGCGCCCGACACACCGGATTTGGCGTCGGCAATGAGGCGGTCGATATCGACGATGCCGGCCTCCACCAACGGCAGAAACCCCAGCTGCACCGCGGTTGGATAACAACCGGGATTCGCCACGAGACGCGCCTCCCGGATGCGTTCGCGGTGAATCTCCGGCAAGCCATAAACCGCCTCGGCCACCAGCTCCGGGCAGGCATGCTTGACGCCGTACCATTGTTCCCACAGCGCGACGTCCTTGATGCGGAAATCGGCCGCAACGTCGATGATGCGCACCCCCGCATTCAGCAGCGCGCGCGCCTGCTCCATTGCAACGCCGTTGGGCGTCGCGAAGAACACCAGATCGCAAGCCGCCAGCTCGGCCTTGGCGGGATCCGAAAACTTCAGTCCAATCCGCCCTCGCAGATTAGGGAACAGTTCCGCGACGCCCATCCCCGCCTCTTTGCGCGATGTGATGGCCCTCAGCTCGCATTGCGGATGCTGGACGAGCAGGCGCAACAGCTCGACGCCGGTATACCCGGTGCCACCGACGATGCCGACTGTAATGCCCTTCTTCGCCATACCGCTGCCTTCCGGCTCCAGAGACGACAAAGCCGCCCGCAGGCGGCTTTGTTGCGGACAATGTTTGTTACCGCTTCGAGAACTGCTTGCGGCGACGCGCCTTGTGGAAGCCTACCTTCTTGCGCTCCACCTCTCGCGCATCACGCGTCACCAGGCCCGCCTTCTTGAGCGGCGGCTTGAGCGCGGCGTCGTAGTCGATCAGCGCCCGCGCGATGCCGTGGCGCACAGCGCCGGCCTGGCCGTTCTCGCCGCCACCGCCGACATTCACGATGATATCGAAACTCGTGGTGTTGTTCGTCACTTCGAGGGGCTGTCGCACGATCATGCGGCCGGTCTCGCGCGAGAAGAACTCGTCGACCGGTTTGCCGTTCACCGTGATGTCGCCTTTACCCGGCTTGATGAAGACCCGCGCTACCGCGCTCTTGCGCCGGCCAGTACCGTAGTTGTGCTGCCTTTGGATTGCCATGATGCCTCTAGATATTCAGTGGTTTGGGCTGCTGTGCGGAGTGCGGATGGGCCGCCCCTGCGTATATCTTCATTTTGCGCAGCATCGCGTAGCCAAGCGGTCCCTTGGGCAGCATGCCCTTCACCGCCAGGCGCAGCACGCGGTCGGGATGGCGCGCGTGGAGCTTGGCAAAGCTGGCGCTGTAGATGCCTCCCGGATACGAGCTGTGCCGGTAGTAGATCTTTTGGTCCGCTTTCTTGCCGGTCACGCGCAGTTTGTCGGCATTGACCACCACGATATAATCCCCGGTGTCGGTATGCGGCGTAAATTCGGGCTTGTGCTTGCCGCGCAGCCGCCGCGCAATCTCGGCCGCCAGCCTGCCCAGCACTTTGCCGGAGGCATCCACGACAAACCAGCCGCGCGAGACTTCGTGCGGTTTTGCGGAAAACGTTTTCATCGTCTTTCTTGCTCGCTTGCGCGTTTGGCGGAAAAGGGCGAATTCTATTGCAAATCAGACGCCTGTGTCAAATTCTGGTCCGCAGCGCCTGGCGGGCTGCGGACGGTCCGACGCGGGCGGAGAAAAAAACCCTTTAGCAACTTGGTATTGTCTCCACCTGCTGCTCTTTGTCGATTGATTAACGGAAGGCCCGAAGCACCATGGATTGGCTGATGACGAATGCGATCGCGGCGCTGCTCCTGCCGCCAGGAATCGTGGTGCTCATCCTGCTGGTGGCGTTGGTGGCGGCCTGGCGCCGGCCGCTGTCAGCCTGGAAACCGCTTCTGCTTGGTTTCCTCGTGCTCTACGCTCTCTCGACCCCGTTCCTGGGGCGCACATTGCTGCACATCCTGGAACCGGCCTCGGCCAACCCGGCCGCCGATCAAAGCGGCGAGGCCATCGTCGTGCTCGGAGGCGGCACGTACTTCAGCGCGCCGGAATATGGCGGCGATACCGTCAAGGCCAAGGTGCTTGAGCGCCTGCGTTACGCCGCCCACCTGCAACGTGCGCTGCAAAAGCCCATTCTGGTGACAGGAGGGGCGCCACAAGGCAACCCGATGCCCGAAGCGCGGCTGATGCGGGACGTTCTGCAGCGCGATTTCCAGGTGCCGGTCGAATGGGTCGAGGAGTCTTCAGGTAATACGCTGGAGAATGCGCGCGCGAGCTTCCTCATGCTCAACGCGGCCGGCGTGCGCCGCGTGTATCTCGTCACCCACGCATGGCACATGCCGCGGGCGCGGCTTTCGTTCAAGAGTACCGGCTTCACGGTGATCCCGGCCCCGACCGGTTACGCAACGCGCTTCGAGCTTACTGCACTCGACTTCCTGCCGCGGGCGAGTGCCCTCGTTGACAGCGCGCGGTTCTTCCACGAGGCCATTGGCCTCGCTTGGTACTACGTGCGTATCCTCATCGGAATCTGACCACGCAAGTTCTTTAAGAACCACTGAGGCACAGAGATACCGGGAGAAGTCGGCGGCCGTTAAACCAGATAACGACTGCCCGACTGGGTGGTCTTTCCCCATCTTTCAATTCCGCGAATTCTGTCTAAATGGCCCATCCTGCTCCCGGTTCGTCCTCTGCACCTCAGCACCTCTGCGGTCTAGCCACGAGATCAATATGAAAGCGCGCATCAAGTGGATCGAGAATGTCGCGTTCGTTGGAGAGTCCGAGAGCGGGCATGCGCTCTTGATGGACGGCGCCCCGGAGGGCGGCGGGCGCAATCTCGGGCCGCGCCCGATGGAGACGGTGCTCATCGGGACCGGCGGGTGTACCGCCTACGACGTGGTGCACATCCTCAGGAAAAGCCGTGCTCCCGTGACCGACTGCGTCGTGGAAATCAGCGCCGAGCGCGCCACGCAGGAGCCGAAGATCTTCACCAAGATCCACTTTCATTTCGTGGTAACCGGCCGGGGGCTGAAGCGCGAGCAGGTGGAGCGCGCGGTTCACCTTTCAGCCGAGAAGTACTGCTCGGCGTCCATCATGCTCGGCAAGATGGCCGAGATCACGCATGACTTCGAGCTGAGGGAGACCGAGGCTTGAACCGCGGAAATGCGGGGAGAAGCAAGAACGGGAATTGAAGCGCCGAGACCGCCGGGAGGAAAACGCTGGAAAATGAACCGCGGAGATGCGGAGAGAAGCAAGAACAACGATTAAACCGTCAAGGCCGTAAAAACGATAACGAGATCAAATACCGTTCGCCTTTCGACCTGGCAACAGCCAGCTCCACAACCGAACCCTTCCGGATACGGGCTTTGGCGGCCTGTATTCCTCGCGGGCAGTCCAGTACGAATGAGTTGAGTTCTCTTCGTGTCTCGGCGGTTCGGTCAAATCCAGTACGCGGTTTCGGTCATCACCTTCGACGACAACCGCATCGCGAGCTTTGCCGGTCCCGGCAGTTCGCCGCCGCCGTGCTTGATCGCGCTGGTGGCGTGGCGGGCCTCGTCCTGGCGCATTTGTGTTAATACCGCGCGGCTTTTCTGATCGCTTTTCGGCAGGCGGTCAAGATGTCCCTCGAGATGCTTGACCACCTGTCGCTCGGTCTCCGCCAGAAAACCCAGGTTCCACCGGTCGCCCAGCAGCCCGGCCGCAGCGCCGATCGCGAACGAGCCTGCGTACCACACCGGATTGAGCAGGCTTTTGCGCCCGCCCAGTTCCTGGATGCGGCGCTCGGTCCACGCCAGGTGCTCGGTTTCCTCCTGCGCGGCCTGCTCGAGGGCAGCCTTGGCCCGCGCATTGCGCGCGGTCAGCGCCTGCCCCTGGTAGAGCGCCTGCGCGCAGATCTCGCCGCTGTGATTGACCCGCATCAGCGATGCCGCAAGCATGCGGTCGTTTTCGGACAGGGCTCCTTCCGGCAGCTGTTCGCCGGGCGGCTCCCGCAACGACTGCGCGCCGCCGAAGACCGTTCGCAGCCCTTTGTCGAAAGCGATGATCAGTTGGTCAATGCTGGGGAGCATGCTGCTATTCTGCCAGATCCCACGTTTCAAGTTTCGAGTTTCCAGTTTCAGGTCTCAGGTTTAGGGTCTCACGATCAACGATTCACGTTCTACGATTTGCGATCGTTGATCAGCGTTTATCTGCGGCTAATATTTGACCTACCCGTTAGGGGCGGCCTCGGCAAACAGGCGGGCAAGCTCCGCGCCGGGGTCCGGCGCACGCATGAACGCCTCGCCGACGAGGAAGCACCCCACCCGACCGGCCCGCAGGGTCGCCACGTCAGCCGGAGTGAGCACGCCGCTCTCGGTCACCACGATCCGATCGTCGGTAACGCGGTCCAGCAGGTTGAGCGTCGTCTCGAGCCGGGTCTCGAAAGTGCGCAGATTGCGATTGTTTATGCCGATCAGAGGCGTCTTGAGCCGCAGGGCGCGCTCGAGCTCCGCGCCATCGTGGGCTTCGACCAGCACCGCCATCCCGAGCTCTCTCGCGGCCTCCTCGAGCGCTTGCATCCGTTCGTCATTCAGCGCCGCGACGATCAGGAGAATGCAGTCGGCGCCCGCCGCGCGCGCTTCGAGGACCTGGTAGGCGTCGATCATGAAGTCCTTGCGCAACACCGGCAGCGCGCTTGCAGCGCGCGCCTGCCGTAAATGCTCGAGCGTGCCCTGAAAGAATTGCCTGTCGGTCAGCACGGACAGGCAGGCTGCGCCGTTTCGCTGGTAGCTCGCCGCAATGGAGGCTGGATCGAACTGCTCCCGCAGCACGCCGCGGCTCGGGCTCGCCTTCTTGATCTCCGCAATCACCGCGGGCTGGCCCGCGCCGATCCGGGCCCGGATGGCTCCGACAAAGTCGCGCGGCGGTGGCGCGGACAGGGCCTCCGTGCGCAGGGCTTCGAGGGATTTGGCCTGCCGCGCCTGCGCGACTTCCCCGGCCTTGACCGCGAGAATGCGCTCCAGGATATCAACCATAGTTGCCGGAAACGCTCACCGCAAAAGCGCGAAGGGGCAAAGGATCCATGAATTTCTATGGCTACCCGTAACGAGCTCTTGGCGATTCCTCTGCATCTTTGCGTCTTCGCGGTTGGTCATTCATGCACGCTGCGCGTGAAGGCGACGAATGCGTCCAGTTTCTTCCGTGCCGCGCCGCTTTCGATCGCGGCAAGGGCTTTGTCCACCCCTGCGCCGAGCGTCGGCGCCAGCCCGGCAACATAAATGCTGGCCCCGGCATTCAAGGCGACGACATCGCGCGCCGCGCCCGGCTCGTTGCCGAGCGCTCCCAGCAAAAGGGACTTCGACTGCTCGATGCTCTCCACCCGGATCGCGGCGGAGTCGTGCACGCCGAGACCGAAATCCTGCGGCGCAATGGTGTATTCCGTAATGGCGCCTTCCCTCAGCTCTGCCACCAGGGTCGGTCCCGCGATCGAGATTTCGTCCAGGCCTTCGGCGCCGTGCACGATCATCACGCGCCGGCTCCCGAGACGCTGCAGCACGCGCGCCTGAATGCCGACGAGATCGTGGTGAAACACGCCCATGACCTGTTGCCTGGCGCCCGCAGGATTGGTGAGCGGTCCGAGAATATTGAAGATCGTCTTCACCCCCAGCTCGCGTCGCACCGGCGCAGCGTGCTTCATTGCGCCGTGATGATTGGGCGCGAACATGAATCCCACGCCGACTTCCGCGATAGCGCGCGCCACCTGCTCCGGCTTGAGATTGATATTGGCGCCAAGCGCCTCGAGCACATCGGCGCTACCGGACTTGCTCGAGACGGAACGGCCCCCGTGCTTGGCAATCTTTGCGCCGGCCGCTGCCGCGGCAAACATTGCAGCAGTGGAAATGTTGAAGCTGTGAGCGGCGTCCCCGCCGGTGCCACAGGTGTCGATGAGGTGGGGCTCGTCCGGCACGGGCACCTTGGTTGCGAACTCGCGCATCACCTCGGCCGCGGCGGCGATCTCCCCAATCGTCTCCTTCTTCACTCGCAGGCCGGTGATGATCGCAGCGATCAGGACCGGGGATACTTCGCCGCTCATGATCGTGCGCATGAGCGAGAGCATCTCCTCCCGAAAAATCTCGCGGTGCTCGATGATCCGCGCCAGCGCTTCCTGGGGCGTCATTCGCGGCCTCCATTAACAAAGTTCTCGAGGAGCCGGTGGCCGTGCTCGGTCAGGATGGCTTCCGGATGAAACTGCACGCCTTCCACCGCAAGCGTCTTGTGACGCACGCCCATGATCTCCCCGTCATCGGTCCAGGCGCTCACCTCCAGGCACTCCGGAAGGCTGGCCCGCTCGATCACCAGGGAATGATAACGCGTCGCGATGAAGGCCTCGGGCAGGCCGCGGAACACCCCGCGTCCATCGTGGTGGATCGGCGAGGTCTTGCCGTGCATGAGCTGCCTCGCGTGGACGATCCTGCCGCCGAATGCCTGTCCGATGCTTTGATGGCCGAGACAGACGCCCAGCACCGGGATCTTGCCCGCGAACTCCCTGATCAGCGGCACCGAGATCCCCGCCTCGTTCGGCGTGCAAGGGCCGGGCGAGATCACGATGTGCGCCGGCCCTGCCCGCGCGATCTCCTCGAGCGAGATCTCGTCGTTGCGGTACACCTTCACCTCTTCCCCGAGCTCGCCAAGATACTGCACGAGGTTGTAGGTGAAGGAGTCGTAGTTGTCGATCATCAAGACCATATGCCACATAACCCCTTAATATCCTGCAGCAATTTAGGTGCCCTGTCGGTTTGCTATCCGACAAATCATCCGCTTCTGTAATTGGGAGCCGCCGCTTTACGCCCGGCGTGGCGACGATATGCTCAGGCGCGCGGCGAGCGCCAACGCCAGACGGGGGATTGCCAGAAGGTATCGCGATGATCCATAGCGGAGATTCTACATCGAACTCATGCGCGCGCGGGTAGTCCTGCACGCCTTGGCGCTTCTTGTTGAAATACGCATTAATCGCCTTGGCGCAACATGCGCAAAAGATCTCGCGGCCCGGAATCGAGTCCTTTTTCCGGCATATTTTGGGGTCGATGACAAACTCTGCCCAGCGGTCAAGGTAGCATTTACGCTATCCCCAGGCGCGGGTGTCGTTCAGCGCTCGAATATCTGGACGCCAGATCAGGTGCAAAGGAAAGAGCACGGGCAAGGGCAAAACGGATGGATTTAGACGGGAAACTTCTGGCTGGCATCCAGGAATACCAGGCCAACCGCTTCAGCGAGTCCGCCCGCATTGCTGCCGAAATACTTCAGGTTGACGCCAATAATTTCAGGGCGCTCAACTTGCGGGGCATGTCGTTGCACCGGCAAGGCCTGTCCGATGAGGGCGCCGGTCTTGTATCGAAGGCCACAGAATTGCATCCGGAATATGCGGCTGCCCATAACAATCTCGCGACCATCTTCAGGGAAAAGGGGGACCGCGAGTCTGCACTGCGCTGCGTGGACCGGGCAATCAACCTGAGTCCCGACGCAGCCGATTTGCACCAGCACAAAGCCTTGATACTGTTTGAGCTGGGCCAACATGCCGGCTCTGTTGACTCTCTCAACAGATGCATTGCATTGAATCCGCGCCTGCCGGAGGTGCACACCACTCTCGGTGTCGTGTTGTCCACATTGAAGCGTTTTCCGGAAGCGCTGGCCAGTCACGATCAAGCAATTGCGCTGGACCCCGTTTGCGTCGCAGCCCTCGTCAACCGGGGCAATGTGCTCTCTGCCCTCAAGCGTCCACATGAGGCGCTGGCGAGCTACGACCGCGCCATTGCAGTCAAGCCCGATTACGCCGAAGCTTTCAGCAACCGCGGCAATACACTGCGCGAGCTCAGGCGCCTGGAGGATGCGTTGGCGAGTTACGACTGCGCCATTGCGATCAAGCCCGACTATCCCGAGGCGCTGAACAATCGCGGCAGCGCATTATTCGATCTGAAGCGGCACGCGGAAGCGCTGGCGAGCTACGACCGCGCCATTGCAATCAAGCCTGACTACGCCGAAGCCTTCGACAACCGCGCCAATGTGTTGCGCGAGCTCAAGCGCCTGGAGGAAGCGCTGGCCAGTTGCGAGCGGGCCCTGACACTCAGGCCAGACTATCCCGAGGCGCTCAACAACCGCGGCAACGTGTTATGGGACCTGAATCGGAATACAGAGGCGCTGGCGAGCTACGACCGCGCCCTGACACTCAAGCCAGACTATCACACAGCACTCCACAACCGCGGCTATCTGCTGGCGGAATTGAAGCGGCATGAGGAGGCTGCGCGCTGTTACGAAAAACTGCTTGAACTGGTTCCCGATTACGATTTTTTGAAAGGCGAGCTGCTGCACCAGAAAATGTTGTGCTGCGAGTGGGAGCAATTCCACTTTCTCGCCAAATCCATCGAGCAGGACGTCCAGGCCGGGAAAAAGTCTGCGGAACCGTTCGGATACCAGGCGATTGCCGCTTCCCCGCAGGTTCTGAGGCTCTGCGCGGAGATCTATGCGGCCGATAAGTTCCCGCGTGCAGAAACGCCGATGTACGCCGGCGAGCGTTATGACAACCCCCTAGTCCGGATCGGTTACTTGTCGGGCGAGTTCCGGCAGCAGGCAACCTCCGTTCTCATGACGGAACTTTTCGAGCTGCATGACAGGACCCGCTTCGAGTTGTTCGCGTTCGACAACGGGTGGGATGACTCGAGCGAGCTTCGCGACAGAATCAAACGGGCGTTCCACGAGATCGTGGACATAACCCGACTGTCTGATGCCGATGCAGCGGCGGCCGTCAGGGAAAGAAGAATCGATATATTGGTCAACTTGAATGGTTACTTTGGCCATGGACGACAAGGGGTCTTTGGTCACAGACCGAGCCCTGTTCAAGTGAACTACCTGGGGTTTCCCGGCACCATCGGCGCAGACTATATTGATTACATCCTCGCGGACCAACACGTCATCCCGCCCGCACATCAGGCCTACTACACCGAGAGCGTGGTTTACCTCCCCGACGCCTACCAGGTCAATGACTCCAAGCGCATGATTTCGGAACGCACACCCACGCGTGCTGAAGTCAAGCTGCCGGATGCGGGGTTCGTCTTCTGCTGCTTCAACAACAACTACAAGATTACGCCTGACGTATTTGACGTATGGATGCGCTTGCTGAACAAGGTTGAAGGCAGCGTGCTGTGGTTGCTCGAAGACAATGCCGCCGCATCTAGAAATTTGCGACGCGAGGCTGGGCTGCGAGGCGTCGCAGCAGAACGGATCGTATTTGCAGAGAGAGCGAGGCTGGACGAACATCTGTCACGCCACAGGCTTGCAGATCTGTTCCTCGATACGCTTCCCTACAATGCCCACACGACCGCGAGCGATGCCCTTTGGGCCGGCCTGCCGCTGCTCACGTGCAAAGGAACAACCTTTCCAGGACGGGTGGCAGCAAGCCTGCTAAATGCGGTCGGTTTGCCCGAGCTGATTACCTGCAGCTTGCAGGAATACGAGGGGCGGGCGCTGCAACTGGCCTCAACGCCAGCCATGCTGGCTGACATCCGCGCCAAACTGGCGTGCAACCGAACAACTCACCCGTTGTTCGACGCCGATCGCTTCCGTCGCCACTTGGAATCCGCCTATCTGACAATGTGGAACCGTCATCGAGGTGGTGAACCGCCTGCCTCCTTCGCAGTGCAGCCGTGACGCATCCCGGCGATTGGACTGGAATCGCGCAGAAATCGATTTGATCCGATGCGCGTCTGCTGTTGCGTCTGACGCACCGGCAAGCGGTCGCCAACCGCTTTCATGGGCCGACCCGATCACGCGAGGACTAGGTGCGCAAGGGGTCTCAATCGCCTCACCGAGAGCTTTTTCGAACCGGCGGGTTCTCCGCATTTCGGTGGGTCGGGGGGCTCAGTCCAAATGGGTATCGAGGCCGGATTCCGCCATCTCCGCCGCGCGCAGCAACGCCTTGGCCTTGTTCTGCGTCTCCTGCCACTCGGCCTCGGGTTGCGAGTCCGCCACGATGCCGCCGCCGGCCTGGACGTAGAGGGTGCCGTCCTTGACGACCGCAGTGCGCAGCGCAATCGCCACGTCCATGCTGCCGTGAAAGCCGAGATAGCCGACCGCGCCCGCATAGATCCCGCGCTTGACCGGCTCCAGCTCATCGATGATCTCCATTGCGCGCACCTTGGGCGCGCCGGAGACCGTGCCCGCTGGGAAGGTCGCGCGCAGCACGTCGATCGCGTTGAGCCCCGGCTTCAACGTTCCCTCGACGTTCGAGACGATGTGCATCACGTGCGAATAACGCTCGACCACCATCTGCTCGGTGACTTTTACGCTCCCCGTTCGCGACACGCGCCCGGCGTCGTTGCGCCCGAGATCGACCAGCATGATGTGCTCGGCGCACTCTTTCTCGTCGGCAAGCAATTCCTTCTCGAGTGCTGCGTCCTCGGCGGGCGTGGCCCCGCGGCGCCGGGTACCGGCGATGGGCCGCACCGTCACCGTATCGCCTTCGAGCCGCGCCAGAATCTCGGGCGAAGCGCCGACGACATTAAAGCCGCCGAAGTCGAAGTAATACATGTACGGCGAAGGATTGATCGTGCGCAGCGCGCGGTATAAAGCCAACGGCGTCGCGCGAAACGGTTTCGTCATTCTTTGCGACGGCACGACCTGCATGATGTCGCCGTCGTAGACGTAGCGCTTTGCGCGTTCCACCGCGGCATGGTAGGCGGCCCGGCCGAAGCCGGAGACAGCCGGCTCGGAAGGCCCGCGCACGTCCGGGGGAATTTTGACCGGTTTGCGCAGCTGTGCCACGAGTTGCTTGAGCCGCGCACGCGCGGCCTTCAAGGCGCCCGCTTTTCCCGGCTCGGCGTACACGACGAGGGTGAGCTTTCCCGACAGGTTGTCGACGATCGCAATTTCCTCTGAGACGAGGAGCAGGATGTCGGGCGCCCCGATCGGGTCGGGCTTTTGGGCGCCAGCGAGGCGTCGCTCGATGTAGCGCACGGTGTCGTAGCCGAAATAGCCCACGAGACCGCCGCAGAACCTTGGAAGGCCGGGGTCCTGCGCAACCTTGAATCGGCCAAGATAGTCGTTGACATAGGCAAGCGGATCGCCGGTCTGCGTGCTCGCCACGGCCTGCTTGCCGCGGAACTCGGTGCAAGTGTCACCGCGCACCTCGATGCGCGTGTGCGCAGGCAAGCCAATGAAGGAGTAGCGGCCGAAACGCTCCCCGCCGACCACGGATTCCAGCAGGTAGCTGTAGGGCCGGTTGGCGAGCTTCAGGTAGATCGAGAGCGGCGTGTCGAGGTCCGCGAAGGTCTCGATCACCACCGGAACCCGGTTATAACCGGCACGCGCGAGCCGGTCGAATTCAACTTCAGTCATGTGTCACTCCAGCACGGAAAACGGAACGGCGGCGGGCAACGCGCCTAACGCGCGCGCCAGCCCACAGGCGAGCGGCGCCAGGGTCGCCAGCGGCGCGGCGCGATCGTCTGCGGCTTCGTTCCACGATCTGTGTGGTGCATGACCAAGTTGGCAATTAGACCTTTTGAATCAGCCGGGTGGCCTCGAATATCGACGTTACTATAGCATCAACATCGAGCGCCCGCACGTCCTGGCCCTCGTTGTAACCATAGCTGACGCAGAACACCGGGCACCCGGCAGCGCGTGCCGCCTCGGCATCGTTCATCGAGTCGCCGATCATGAGCATCTCGGCCGGCGCAATTCCGAACTGGCGGCTCGCGTGAAGCAGTGGCGCCGGGTGGGGTTTTTTCTGCGGCAGCGTATCGCCGGCGATCACCTGCACGAAGTAGTGCGCAATCCCGAGCTGCTCGAGCAGCGGCGCGGTGAACTGGCCCGCCTTGTTCGTCACGCAGGCCAGCGGCAGCTGCGCCGCGCGCAGCGCGTCGAGACCCTCGATCACGCCGGGGAAAATCGTGGTGTGCTTGCCGTTGACGGCCACATAGCAGCGCTCGAATACGGGCAGCGCCGCATCGAGCACGCCTTTGTCCACGGTGCCGTCCAGCGTGCCGGCCAACGCGCGCTCGACGAGGCGGGGAATGCCCTTGCCGACGAAAGTGCGAATCGCCGACTCGGGAAGAGCCGGCCGACCCAGCTCGCGCAGCATCAAGTTGGCGGCAACGGCAAGATCCGGCGCGCTGTCAGCGAGCGTGCCGTCCAGATCGATTGTGACCGCTTTTACTTGCAGCGGAAAACGTGGGTTCCTATTCACCGCGGAAACATAAATGGGATTCGAAGAGCAGCCAGAACCGGTTAAACCGATCTCGCAAAAGCCGTGAACCGGGAACATCATTAAACACGGAATCACACGGAATCACACGGACCAGGCCTTGAACCGGGAGCCGCGCTGGCGAGGGGAAAATTTTTCTGTGTGTTTCCGTGTGGTTCCGTGGCTACGTTGTTTCTTGAAATGGATTCTAACGCTTCGCGGCCTTGGCGAGCTCGGCACGCATAGCGGCGATGGTGGCCTTGTAGTCCATCGTTCCGAATATCGCGGAGCCGGCAACGAACGTGTCAGCGCCCGCACCTGCGATCTCGGCGATGTTGTCCACCTTCACGCCCCCGTCGACTTCGAGCCAGATGTCACGGCCGCTGGCGGTGATGCGGCTGCGCACGGCGGCGAGCTTCTTCAATGCCTGAGGGATGAACTTCTGCCCGCCGAATCCGGGGTTCACCGACATGATCAGCACGAGGTCGAGCTTTTCGATGACGTGATCGAGATACGTGAGGGGGGTCGCCGGGTTGAAGACCAGCCCGGCCTTGCAACCATTGTCCCGGATCAGGCCGATCGTGCGGTCCACGTGTTCCGACGCTTCCGGGTGAAACGAAATGATGTTCGCTCCGGCCTTCGCGAAATCCGGGACGATGCGGTCGACCGGCTTGACCATGAGATGCACGTCGATCGGCGCCTGCGTGAGCGGCCGGATCGCCTCGCACACGAGCGGACCCACCGTGAGATTCGGGACGTAATGGTTGTCCATCACGTCAAAATGCACCAGGTCGGCGCCCGCGGCGATCACCTTGTGCACTTCTTCGCCGAGACGGGCGAAATCAGCGGAAAGTATGCTCGGAGCAATGCGGAAGGTCATTGCGGTCTCAAACCGGGTCGATGACGCCCGAATTGTACCTGTTCTCGTTACGCTGGCACAGCGCAGCTTCCCTTGCACGCACCGGAGAAATGATCAAGAATCATCCTCATGGCCGACCAGAAATACGACATTCAGGTCTCAGCGCGCACGGCGTTCATTCCCGAGCAGTCCGACCTCGAGAATAGCCGCTACGTCTTCGCCTACACGATCACCATCACCAACGCAGGAAACATCCCGGCGCAACTGGTAAGCCGCCACTGGATCATCACGGATGCCAACAATCAGGTCCAGGAAGTCCGCGGCCTGGGGGTCGTCGGCGAGCAACCATTGCTGCGCCCAAACGAGAGCTTCCAGTACACCAGCGGCACCGCGATTGCGACACCGGTCGGAACGATGCGTGGCAGCTATCAGATGATTGCGGAAGATGGCCGGCAGTTCGATGCGCCGATCCCGGAGTTCACGCTCTCGATGCCGCGGGTCCTGCACTGAGAGCGCAGCGTTCAAGGTTCCCGGTTCAACGTTGCTGGTTTAGAGTTCGCAGTCCTGAACTTCGAACGTTGAGCCTGGAACCTGCAACGTGTCACTGAAGATCAGCTACACGCTTCTCGCTCCGTTCTACGACTGGTTTATTGGCCCCGCGTCTCGTGCCGCGCGGCGCAGGAGCCTTGCCGCACTGCCAAGCCGCGACGGGCAGGTGCTGCTGAACGGGGTTGGTACCGGGCTGGATCTGCCATTGCTGCCGGCAGGGCACCGCTATGCGGGCCTGGATCTCACGCGTGCCATGCTGATGCGCAGCCGGGCGCATGCTGCCCGCCTCGATTACACCTGCGTGCAGGGCAACAGCCTTGCCCTGCCTTTTCGCGACGCGAGCTTCGACCACGCCGTGCTGCATCTGATTCTCGCGGTGGTGCCGGAGCCGGCTCAGGCGCTCGCGGAAACGGTGCGCGTCGTGCGGCAGGGCGGCTGCATTCTGATCTTCGACAAGTTTCTGGCCAGGGGAAAGCGGGCACCGCTGCGCCGGCTCTTGAGCCCGCTGGCCGCGCGCATTGCGACGCGGCTTGACGTCGTGCTTGATGACCTGCTTGAACGCGTGCCCGGCGTAGATCTCGTGCGCGACCAGCCTTCCCTCGCCGGCGGCTGGTTCCGGCTGATCGAGCTGAAGCGGTTGTGAGGGCCGCGCGGCTCACCGCGGCGGATCGTCGCGATCGCCCTGCCGCGGCTTGCGGCGCGGCAGCGTCCACCACACGATGAGGACCAACAAGGCAAGGGCGACGCCCGCCTCGATCAGAAACCAGACTAGGCCTTCCATTGGAACCGTCGCTTTATACTGCCAGTCACAGCTCAATTGCCATGCAAGACTTTAACGAATTGAACCGCCGAAACCAAATGCGCGGCGTCCGCGCGCTCATGCTCGTTGCGGCTCTGGTGCTGACCGGCTGCGCCGCGCCCGAAAAGAAAGCGCCCCCGGCGCCGCCTGTCGCCCCTCCCCCGCAAACCCTGCCGCCGCCTGCGGTCATGGCACCGCCGCTGCAAGCGGCTGCCTGGAGCGACCTTCCCGGCTGGCGGGACGACGACACTTCGCTGGCATGGGAGGCGCTGCTGCGCAGCTGCGATGCGATCTCGAGCAAGGCGGGATGGCAGGACGTATGCGAAGCGGCGCGAAACGTGGTGAACCCCGATCAGGAAACCGCACGGGAGTTCTTTGAAGCCCGCTTCAAGCCGTACCGGGTCGTTGACGGTGATAGTTACGACGAGGGGTTGATCACCGGCTACTACGAGCCGCTGCTGCGCGGCAGCCGCGCAGCAGACCGCCGCTATCGTTACCCGGTATACGGGATTCCCGACGATCTGCTGGTCATCGACCTCACCGAGCTCTATCCGGAACTGCGCGGGAAACGCCTGCGGGGACGCGTGGACGGGCGCCGGGTCGTGCCCTATTACGAGCGCTCGCAAATCGAGCGAGGCAGCGGCGCGCTTGCGGGCAAGGAGCTCGTCTGGGTGGACGACCCGATCGAGCTGTTCTTCCTCCAGATCCAGGGCTCCGGCCGCGTCATGCTCAACACAGGCGAAACGCTCCGCCTGGGCTACGCCGATCACAACGGTCATCCCTATCGTTCGATCGGGAGGCGGCTCGTCGATCAAGGCGATCTGCCTCTGGAACGGGCGTCCATGCAGGGCATCAAGTCGTGGGCGCGGCGCAACCCCGCACGCGTGCGCGAGCTGCTGGACCACAACGCAAGTTACGTGTTCTTCCGCGAACTGCCGGGTGATCTGCCCGGCCCGATCGGGGCGTTGGGCGTGCCGCTGACGGCGCGCCGCAGCATTGCAGTCGACCCGCGGATCGTCCCGCTCGGCGCGCCGGTCTTTATCTCGACGACTTTTCCCCTGACCGAAGAGCCTCTCAACCGCCTGATGCTCGCGCAGGACACGGGCGGCGCCATACGCGGGGCTGTGCGCGCTGATTTTTTCTGGGGCTTCGGCGAGGATGCGTCGAGCGAGGCGGGCCGCATGAAGCAGGCGCTGCGCATGTGGGTGCTGCTGCCCCACGATTACGC
>Ga0209536_100001589_pt1 | contig 37260 bp, 35 predicted proteins | sample DeeMarSeWOR28_12_FD_187461 | JGI IMG/M metagenome (GOLD analysis project Ga0209536, IMG submission 187461) | Marine sediment microbial communities from White Oak River estuary, North Carolina - WOR-2-8_12 (SPAdes) (version 2) | ecosystem: Environmental > Aquatic > Marine > Intertidal zone >... | reverse complement strand
CCGGGCCGTCCATTGGAGGGGCTTGCTTCGTTGACGATGAACACTCTTCCCTGAGAATTGATTTTAATCGCCGCGTCACTGGGAAACTCGCCCAGCGTAAGAGTGTTTATTACCGTGTTGTTACTTGGGTTGATAATGGAAAGCGTGCCGTTACCGCCACCGGAATTGATATTGACTACATAAATTTTGTCGGGTGTGTTGTTAAAGCTATCGGTATACGACAGTACGGTGCCCGGGCCATTACCAACCGAAATGGTGTTCGTCACAGTGTGGGTTGTCAAATCCAGCCGGGAGACCGTATCCGTCGCGGAATGCGCTATGAAAGCGTACAAAGGCTGTGCGGGATAAAGCGCAATGCCGCCCACGCCGGTGTCGTCCAATGTCACCGTGGTCAGGATAGTGTCGTCAATCGCATCCACAACCACAAGATCACCAGCGCTGCTTAAAAGATAAGCGCGATTAACCACTTTATCACCCAAGGCCGTGTATTGCGTGTTACCGCTTATGCCGCTGTCAACATGGGTGGCGCTGATAGTGGTAACACCGGCGATGATGTTTTTGGTCAAACCCTTGCTCCCGGGATTGTTGTCAACAATGGCGATGCTTGTAGCGCTGGACGACCAGTTTACCGCGTTAGTGACATCGGCTTGGCTGTCGTCGGTGTAGATTGCCGTCGCCGTAAAGTTCACCCTTTCGCCTAATGACGCGCTAGGATTGCCGGGGCTAAGGCTGATACTGAGAATTTCTTTTGGAGTGATGGTTGCTTGCGCGTCGGCGGTAACGCCATCCATACTGGCGGTTAAAGTGTAAACGCCTTCGGCGCTGGCTGATACTATCCCACTGGTGGAAACCGAGATATTGGGATTGCTTGTGCTCCAGCTTACTTGGTCTGTTAAGGTGGCCGCGCTGTCATCGGAATACGTTCCATCAACGCGAACAGTGTAAGTGCTGCCCAGCGGAACGGACTGGCTTTGCGGCGTGATAGTTAACAGTTCCAGGACCGGAGCGCCCACAGTAAGCGTCGCCGAAGCGTATTTTGTACCCAGTTGCGCGTTAACGAAAGTGCTTCCTTGGACTAATGTTGTGATTTGGCCAAAACTGTTGATCGCTGCGATGCTGTCGTCGGCTATGGACCATGTCACCTGGGTTGTGATGTCTACGCTGCTGCCATCGCTGTAATGTCCGGTTGCGTTCACCGTCGCGGAATTGCCCAGCGCTATGTCAATTGTGGCCGCGCTGAGTGAAATACTGTCTAATACCGCTTCCGTCACATTGATCGTGGTAGTGCTGGAAACGCCGTGAACGCTAGCGGTTAATTGGGCGCTACCCGCACTAGTTGCGCTCACAGTCATCGTGGAACTGTCGAAGCCTGCTACAGTATTGTTGGAATTCGACCAGTTTAAGCCCGAAAAATCGGTAACTTGGCTTCCATCGGAATAACTTCCCGCGAGCGTGAGCGTTTGTGTCGTGCCGTTGGTCAGGGTGATTTGCGAGGGAGTGATCATCAGTGAAATGATGGGCATACTGGACTGGTCGTTATAAAGAGTTCCGAAATCGATTTCGTCCAAATTCGTGGCATCGTCGCCATCACTGTCGGTATATTGGTAATTACCCTTCTGCAATTCGACAGTTTTTTCAGGCCCTATGATCACGTCTTCGCTTAAGGTAACTAATTCTACTATTTCTGTATCCGACAACCTATATTCAAAAACTAATTTTATGTTATAGGATTTTCCTATTGTCATATTGGGAACAGTGGCTACGCCGCTGCCGTCTTCCTGAATATCCATATCATATCGGTCGGTATCATCAATAATTACGTACGCTATTAACCTTTGTATATCAATACTGTTGGCCTGAATTAAGGAAAGCAATGGAATCTTAACAACAGATTGCTGGGTTTTTTCATGCGTGGCAGGTTCGCAAGCCGCCGTCAAAAGAATTATTAATATAAATAAAGCAGTTCGAATCTTGGAATACGTCATCGCACTAAGCCTATGATTTAAAGCAGTTTAGTATTGGTGTTAAGTCCGTGATCGGAACGCAGACAATCTACTCGGCAAATATTCCAGACCTCAATCTCGACTGCTACGACACAGGCCTATTGATTGGATAGTCACCGAGTATCATTCTATTTTGCACAAAGTATAAAACTGCAGATTTGGCTGAAAACTGACAAATATCAAAGAATTGGTAAATATTCGCCATGACCATTAATTCTGATGAGGAACCTTATTTATTTATATAAGGTAAAAAAATAACAAGCCCAATAATTACAGCGCTGATAGCCGTAATGAGTACCGCCCCTGCTGCAATATCTTTTGACTTTTTTACCAACGGATGGAATTCTGGTGATACGACGTCACAAATGTATTCAAGTGCCGTGTTGAGTGCTTCCGCGACGAACACTGCGGTAATTGCCAATATCAATACAGACCATTCGACCGGCGTAATAGCATAATAGAAAGCAAGTGCAACAACCGTGGCCGTAGCAAGCACATGGACCCACGCATTGTGTTGTTCCTTGAGTAACCCAGCTATTCCTGCAATTGCATATTTTATGCTGCAAATTCTTGCGGTGAGGCTAAACCGATTTGTATATTTATTCATCTCTCCAACCCGTGCTCAATGAGAGCTTGGTGGCGAGAATGATACCCTTTGTGACGTTTTTTGATAACGAGAAACTAGATTCTCGTTATCAAATTTTGTGACACAATATATCTTTTTCTAAAAAGCAACAATCCAACGCAACCTAGTGCAAATAAGTAAATAGACACTGGTTCATCAACCGAAAAAACATCAGAGTTAAATGCGATTTTCCCAAACAATGCAGCGGCATTGCCTTCACTACGCTGCTCAAATGTTGCGGCAAAACTATCTATATCCCCATTTAACCCAAAATCTATATCCAAAATGGTGAATGACCCAATTAACGTATTACTGCCGCGACCATTTCCGGAAATACTCATACCAGCTGAACCAGCAGGTTCAAATGGAAATCTAACCGCATCGTACGTCCCTTCTATAAGGTCAATGCCTAATTCGTGCGTTGAAAAAGAAAGATACCACCATTGCGTATAATCAGGCGCTGTAAAACTTAAGCGCACTGAGTTGTTTTCGTAAGTTGGATTTCCCCAATAGGCTTGATTAGCGGAAAAAACGCCATCACTTTCGGTGAAATAATAATCAAGTCCTTGGCCTATATAATCCCCTTCTTCGCTGTTCATCTCTAAGAAGGTAATTGGATACGCCGTCGCATCTAGTGAAAAAATCATCGCACATAGGACTATTATTTTTTTCATTTTCATCTCCATTGAACTATCCACAAAACAAACTTGCGATTTGGTGAATCTCTTTAGATTCTAGCGTAGATGTCAGTTAAATGCAGCCTTAAACAGATAGGAAGTGATCCCACTTTAAAGGAGAAATTGCTTTGGGATTATATTACCAAGCGTAGAATTTCCTTCTTATACGCATAGAGAATAATACCGTCGTTTAGACAAAATTTAACGCGAAGTATGGGGCTGTATTCGGCCTCTAGTCAATCTTTACCTTGCCCCTGGACTCTTTGATTTTAGCGCGGCGGGATTTATTTTCCAGACGTTTTTGTTTCGCGCTTTTGCTGGGTTTGGTGGCAATACGTTTTTTGCGTGTCACCGTCACACTGCGAATCAAAGCTTGCAAACGATTTAGGGCGTCTTGTTTGTTTTTTTCCTGACTGCGGTATTGTTGGGCCTTGATAATTATCACCCCTTCTTGGGTGATGCGTTGATCGCTTAAGACCAGTAGGCGATCCTTATAGAATTGCGGTAACGATGAAGCCAGGATATCAAAGCGCAGGTGCACGGCGCTGGAGACTTTGTTGACGTTTTGACCGCCGGCGCCTTGAGCTCGGATGGCGGTTATTTCGATTTCATCGTCTGGGATAGCGACTAGTCGGGAGATAGGTAACATGGTTAGGTTCGTTAACTAATCATTGTTCAGCTTTGCAGCTCAGTATGCATTGCAACGAGTGACCGCGAGAGCGAAATGAGCTTATTGCCGTATAATATGATCTTTGATCGACAAATCAAACCGATATCGGGAAAATACATTGAATACAACCAACTTTAGCGACGGCGCGCAAATGTTCGCCAATCGTTTGAATAAAAACCGTAAACACTTGAGCAAGTGGCTGCAGCGGGAAGCGATCCATTGTTATCGCTTATACGATGCCGATATGCCCGAGTATGCCGTGGCAGTAGATGTGTATGAAAGTATGGCGCCGCAACACACCCAATGGGTGCATGTGCAGGAATACGAAGCACCAAAGAATATCGATCCGCAGAAAGCCCAACAGCGGCTAAATGATGCAATGCAGGTTATCCCGGCGATTCTGGATGTGTCTGCTGGCCACGTCTATTTGAAAGTCCGGCGACAGCAAAAAGGCACTGCACAATATGAAAAGCTGGCTTCCAAGCAGCAGTTCCATGAGGTGCTGGAAAGTGGTCACCGGTTTTTAGTGAACTTCAGCGACTATTTGGACACGGGCTTGTTTCTGGATCATCGCCTCACTCGCGCTATGTTAGCCGAGCTGGCACCAGGCAAGCGATTTTTAAATTTGTTTGCTTATACCGGCAGCGGCACGGTGTATGCGGCCGCCGGAGGTGCGGTTGCCACGACCACTGTAGATATGTCCAATACTTATATCGAATGGGCTAAGCGCAATATGGAAGTTAACGGTTTTATCGGTGAACAGCACAAATACGTACAAGCCAATTGCATTGAGTGGTTGGATAAAGCCGCTGGCAACCAACGTTACGGGCTTATCTTCCTGGACCCCCCGAGTTTTTCCACTTCCAAGCGCATGCAGGGCACGTTTGATGTGCAGCGCGATCATGTTGCGCTACTCAATAATACCACTAAGTTGTTGGAACCCGACGGCGTGCTGATTTTTTCCAATAACCTGCGCAGTTTTAAATTGGACTACGAGGCTTTAGGTGATTTGACGATTAGAGACATCAGCAAAGCCACCTTGCCCAAGGATTTCGAGCGCAATCCGAAAATCCACCAATGCTGGCAGATTCGTAAATCGTAATGTTAGAAAAAACGGATGTAGTCATCATCGGCGCCAGCGCATCGGGCTTGATGTGCGCCGCTCAAGCCGGCAAACGTGGTCGGCGTGCTGTCGTACTGGATCATGCCAACAAGGCCGGCAAGAAGATATTGATTTCCGGCGGCGGCCGCTGCAATTTCACTAACTACACCATCAGTGCCGAGAACTACATCTCGCACAATCCACACTTTTGCAAGTCGGCGTTAAACCGCTATACCCAATGGGATTTTATCGACATGGTGCGGCGCTATCACATTCCCTATCACGAACGCGATCATGGCCAGCTGTTTTGCGACCACAGTGCCAAAGATATCCTGAGCATGCTGTTAAACGAATGCGATGAAGCGGGAGTCAAGGTGTTGTTGCACACTTCCATTAAACACATTGCTCAAGCGGAAGAACACCAGTTTTTAGTCAATACCAGCCGTGGGGACTATCAATGCGAATCTTTGGTGATCGCCACCGGCGGGCTGTCGTTTCCGACCATGGGCGCCAGCGCATTCGGTTACAAGGTGGCGGAGCAATTTGGCATCCAAGTATGGCCTCCAGTGGCGGGTTTAGTGCCGTTTACTTTGAACACCGCAGACAAAGAGCGCTTTGCCAGTTTGGCGGGTATCGCTGTCGATTGCATTGTGAGCAATGAAAGACAAAGCTTTCGGGAGAACCTGCTGTTTACTCACAGAGGTTTAAGCGGTCCGGTGATATTGCAGATCTCCTCCTATTGGCAACCTGGCGAATCCATAACAATCAACTTATTACCCGATATAGATTTGTTCGACGAACTTAAATCCGCACAAACCCAACAATCCAAGCAAATGTTAAAAACTGTACTGGGGAAATATTTACCGAAACGATTAGTGGCCACCGTCATCGAAATCCAATTAGGCGAAACGTCCTTACAAGAACTGTCTCACAAGCAACTCAACGCAGTCGCAGATCAGCTTAGGCAGTGGACTATAAAACCCAATAGCACCGAAGGTTACCGCACTGCGGAGGTCACCGTCGGCGGTGTGGATTGCGATGCCTTATCTTCCAAGACCATGGAATGCAAACAAGTACCGGGGCTGTATTTTGTAGGCGAAGTGGTCGATGTCACCGGTTGGTTAGGCGGTTACAATTTTCAGTGGGCTTGGTCTTCTGGGTGGTGTGCTGGACAATACGTTTAGTTTATAAATCCCTGGGCACATACAATTTTAGAAACTGGCCATGTTGTACTATGGCTTTGTCCTGATGTTTAGCGTGCGCTTGCACATTGAGCAAATACCATCCTTCACCCAGTGTATCAAAAGCCTGCACGATTCCCGATGACTCCTCATTGGTGGTCAAGAAATCCTCGCTGCCCGCGTCCCTGTCAAAATACTTTGGGTTATGGTGGGCGATTTCTTTGATAGCGCCACTGCTGATATCGTACATCCATATTTTTGCCAACCGGGGATCGCTGCCCGGATCTTCCTGAATTAAAATTCGGCCCCAGGGATCCACCGTTAGGTTGTCCATCATAATCAAAGCCGTCTCTTCGCGATCGCCGTATTCGGGATTCCCATTGATGAGGATACTGATGACGCCGCCTTGCTCCGGTTGGCTAATGTCATTAAAAGTCAGTTTAAACAGCCGGCTGTTACCATCGAGTTGGTCTGTCGTCAGGAAGTAGAATTCGTTCTCATGCCCTGGGCGGGGATCCCAGGCCCCGTCTTCCAGACGCAGGAATTGTGTAATACCGTTTTTATAAGTTTCTATTTGAAATAGGTGTCCATCTTCATCGTTGATGGGTACATCGATTTTACGCAATTCGAATGCGATGGGCTGATCGCCTGTAAGCCATTCTTCGCGGATTTCGGCATTGGGGGTACTGCGGCACTTGGCATCGTCGGCTGCGCATTCGCTATCCGACACTCGCACGCCATACACTTGACCATTGGTCAAACCGGCACGCTGCAGCGGATGATCCCCGGTAGTTTGTTTTTCACCGATATACACATAAAGCTCGCTGGGAGGATTGTGTTTTATGAGTTCTTTTTCGACATCACTCAGTTCATCCCATGCGGTGGCGTAGGTTTTGTTCTTAGCATCATCCATGAGCATGGCGATGGTTTTTTTCTGGCTGTAAGGATTCAAGACGATATTTTCAAACGACATACGCCCCATGGCCGGCAGTTCATAACTGGTGCCGGCGTATTCACCACTCACCATATGCGCATATGCCCGGCCATTGCGGTTTTCCGGCGGCTTATAGCTGGTATTGGTTTCTTCGCCGCTGAAAAAGATCTTCTCCTGCGTGCCGTAAGTGTTACCGTTTTCTGTATAAGACAACGCTGACTGCGCCGGCAAATCCGCGGAACACAGCCGTGATACCGCTTGATTCAGTTTCTCATAGCCACTCATGCCCGCTTCGGCGGGCAGGTTTTTTTTGTAGAAAAACACTTCCTTGGTTAAGTCTTCACCGTTGATCACTTGGTGTGTTTTTTTATCCAACGTCCATTTGGAAACAAATGCGCCGCTTTGGCTTTCCTTCAGCTCATGATTGATTACTGCGACGATATGGTCGCCTTCTGCATAGACACCGATACCGTCGCCGAAGCCAACCATGCGGTAGTCGCTATCATCACTGGCGGTTTCGCCGGCGGATTTCAACACAGTGATCTTGATTTTGTCTTGGTAATCGGGATGGGGAACCAACATTGCATGGCTGCTCTCAACAGCCGACGGCTGTTGGGGAGCCGGTGAGTCTTTTGGTGAACACGCCGTAAGCGCGCCTAGTGCTACTAGAACAGCCGTGATTACAGGGGTCGTTTTCATATTGAATCCTTAAGATACATTTAGCAATTATGGAATCGCCTGCGCGGAGGATAGCTGTTTCGGCGCGACACGGTGTAAGTCGCGAGTCAGGCTGTTGTGCAACAGCAACTGAAAATCGTTGGGGTGTATGCTGAATCGCAATCGCTGTTGATGTTTGGCGTCGATGAAATTCAAGCGATTCCATAAGGCAACGAAAGGCGCCCGGAACCAAGCATCGGCTTCGTAGCCTACCATAGGGATCCGTTCGAAACAGTTTATTTTGCTATCGTAAATACCGCTAAAATATTCGTAATATCGAAACGGTAAGCGCCTGAGCATGGTCCGGGAGATATTGCCCATAGCCCAAGCCGGAGGCACGTACAAACTGGGCGGCGGCAAATCATGTTGCTTAAACCACCCATAGCATCGTTCGATCAAGCGGGCGATGCCAGCTCTGTCCAGCGCCAGATGTTCCGCCACATTTTTAGAGATAAACAAACTATGCAGGCGGTGGCTTAATCCGCCGTATTCGCTAACTTGATGATGCCAGCCATGACCTGCCAGCTCAAAACCCTGCTTGGCGTATTCCCGCAGCCGATCAATTTCGCTTGCCTGCCATGGTTTGCCGGGCACGACCAGCAAAGTGACCGTATGAATCCCGTTTTTACTCAGGGTATTAATAATTGCATCCACTTTGTCCAAAGTGGCCGGCATAACATCATGGATAGAAACAAGTGTAGGAATGGGAGAGGAATAACTAGTCGATTTCACCGTCAACGCCACGCTTTAATAATTCCAACCACGTTATAATCGTCCATTCATTAAGTTGCTTGGCGGCAATCCGGCCACGTTGTGCTTTTTTCTTACGCACCGAATGATCCAGATCGGCGATACGCGCTAAAGCCTGGGTGACGGTTTCATCCTCCCGGATTACAAACAATCCCCGGCTTAATTCAGGCCACTCCAAAATTCCACAACCGTGCGAAACCAACACCATTCGCTCCCTGGCCATGGCTTCCATGGCAATGGTGCCGAACGATTCCACCAGTGAAGGTAGAACGAGCACATCGATGGAATCCAATGTTGTTTGCATTTGCGCCCGGGGAATCCAACCCAGCAAGCTGGTATTGGGTAATTTATCCACGCGCTTGCGCACTGCTTCACGCATGGGACCGTCACCGGCGATAACAAATTCGATATCTGGTAAATCGTTCGCCGCATCGAGGAACGCCTCGATATTTTTCTCCGCCGCCAAACGCCCGGCAAACAATACTCGTTTGATCTCGGAATTCATTGGCACTACCGGGTCATCGAGAAACGATTTGGGGATAGGAGTACCCATCAACTCCACAGCGGGCGCGCCCATACGCTGGGCCACGCTGACCATCTCCTGGGAATTGGCCAACACCAGCTTACCTTGCTTGAATAGGATACGGTTACACACTTCGAAATAGCCGCGGGTGACAGCGCCAATTATGCGTATGCGGTTCCAATACAAACTCATGATTTTTTCAAAGTGCGTGTGATAGCCGATAATCACGCTGGCGTTGTGGCGTTTGGCGATTTGTGAACCGATCAAGCCATAAGGCCCGGGCGTGGGTATGATGACCACATTAGGTTTGACCTCGTCAACCCGACGCATTAACCCGCGAATGGATGGCACGCATAGTTTCTGCGTGGAATCACCCGGCAATGGAAACATAAGCCCACCTTCCCACACACCGTCTTTAACGGTAGGTGAAATCAAGGCGGCATGGGCCACATGATCATTGAGTTGCTCGACAAGGTCGGCGTAATACGCCCCTACTCCGTTTCGAGCGGGCGCCGCGTCAGAGATCACCGCGACCCGGATAGCGGTCGCTTCAGGCGTTTCAATATCTATTTTAAGACTATCCAAGCCCTGGCCTCTCAACATTTAAGCTTCTCCTACTAATGGATGCCTGACTGCTAGTCGTTCTGAATTACGAGCATGATAGTGTTTTTGAAAATCCGGATGCTCGTAAACGTGCGCAAAACGCCGCATTATCGCCTTCTCATCATAGCCGAATTGAACCGCTGAATAAGAGTGTTTACTACGAAAGCCTTTGGATTGCCGGGCTTCATCGGCCAATACCGATTCGTAAGCCGATGACAGCTTAAGCTCCAATTGTTGATAGATGGATTTAATAGTTGCCTCCAAGTCGCTGCGCAAGGCATGCATTTGCAGCACACTATGCCGGGTACCGGCTTTGGCCTGGGAGATGGCTTGGAGCAAATTTTCATAATAGAAAGACAGCAGCTGCACCATTTTTTCGCGGAAAAACCCACTATCAGGATCATTACCGCAGGCCAGCATGGCATCACGCACTGAACTCAGTTGCGATGGCAAGGTTTCTTTGGGATCGCGCAGGCAATAAACAAATCGGGCGTCAGGAAACTCCGTTAGCAACGCCTGAACTAATGAGCCAAATGAGGCGTTTTTGGAGAGCAGCGTCTTCTCCTGGCCATAAACATAAACGTGTTTCTGTAAACATGCCCGATAATAGCGCATCAGGCGCTGCTTTTCCTCAGACGACATTTCTTTATCAAAAAAACCCATGCGCCATACGAAGCCGGCACCGGGAAACGCCACCACCAATATGAAACACAACAACAACGGCATAAACACAAAATAATCTTCTTCCGGTGCGTCCAACCGGGTGGCGTGAATGTCTTTCAGATTGCGAGTCGCGGCGGCGGTCATGCTATCCACCAACCGCTTTAACCAGCCACCTAAACGCGCGTCCAGAGAGGCAATGGCGAGTATCATTTTTTTTTGGGTAACCGAGGGGGCAAACAAACACTCCCAGGTGGAAAACGTCGTGAATTGTGGATCGGTGGCCAGTACACGGTGTACAAAGGTGGTGCCGCTGCGAGGCACTCCGGTGATGAACACTGGCGACTGAATCCGTATTTGACGGTAACCGCGGAAGAAAACCTCATCGAGCAACAGACAAAACCAGTGAATCAATAACATGATCGCGCTGGCCGGTAATAGTAACAACAGGACTAATAGGCGCCGGCCAATCCGGCCATTGCTGGCCCTCCCCGCTAGCCCGTCGCGAGCCAGTTGCAACCATCGGCCAACGGTTTGTAAGAATAGCGTTAACACTAATAGATCCAATAAGTTGTGTATATAGTTTTTTACACTTGTCGGCCGCGCATTATACCATGCGGTGTAATAGAAGATAGGCATGCTTGACAGGTGTCGGTAACGGGTGTCACATCTTTACCAAATACTTTTAAATCAATGGGTTATATTTTCTCAGCCTCGTTTACGAAGGAGTTTGTGGGGGTGGATATTGCACGGCTTGCTGCAAAGTGAGGCCGAATATTTGCTAACATAAAGCGATTCATTCCATCGGCTTACAGGATTAATCATGCTCGGTTTTATAAAATCCAAACCTATTCTCGATCAAGACGCCACTCATTGGCTGTTCGATGCTTTTGCCTGGTCGCTGCGAAATTTCGATGCGCAGATTTTCTACCGGGAAACCATTTTGGTCACACCCACCAACCAACACTTTCCCGGCCGGGAGAGCAGCGCTCAGGGCATGGCCAACTTAATATTTCAACAAGTGGCAACGTACGCCGGGCTACAGCATTGGCCCTGCCGGTTGGTCGATGCCAACCACCCCGTGGCCGACGCCCCGGCCCGGCTCATGCTTGATGGTCCGTTGCGAGGCGCAAAACTGCCCGCAGCGACGGTGGATGATACGCGCAAACTGCTTATCCCCTATAACGTCAATCAATTGGCGAAACCTGAAGCGATCATTGCGCAGTTTGCGCATATTTTGGCGCATTATCTAGGACAAATGGCCGATGAACTTCCTCCCGGCGGCGAGCAATTTTGGCCGCAAGCCACCGAGCTGTTAGCGGTATTCATGGGATTTGGCATCATGATCGCCAATACCGCGTACACATTTCGCGGCGGCTGTGGCAGCTGTTACAACCCATTGTCGGAGCGCTCGGCGTATCTTTCCCAAGACGAAGCCACTTACGCATTGGCGATTTTTTGTGTGTTGAAAGATATTGCGGCGAACGAAGTGGTACCGCATCTGAAAAAATATCTTCGTCCGGTGTTTAAAACGGCATACAAAGAAATCAAGCAACGCAGCGACGAGTTGCAAAAGCTGAAATCCCTGTCACTCGACAATGTCGCCGGTTAGTCCTGCTGTTATTGTAAGGCGTGATAGAGCTTGGTGATTTGCACGCCGTCGTCTTGTTTTTCCACGACGATTTGGATTTTTCCGGAATAGGTTTGAGCTATTCTGGCGCCACTAGATTTAACCTCAACGGCCAGCTGCCCCTCTCCAGAAGCGGAATTTTTAGAAAAATCCCACTTTAAATCTCCAATTATCATGCGACGATCCGACGTGTTGGCAAACAAATTAGCATATTCTTTTTTAATCGTGTTCAAGTCGGCATCATCATTACTCACCGCTTTTTCCGCAAACAACGCACTGAACGCAACAATATTGCCGGTTTCATAAGAACTGACAAATTCTTTGGTGATCCTTTTTAATTCGGATTCGCTAATGGTGACGTTAGATACGACCGCCTGGGTCGCAGCAGCAGGTTTCACAGCCATTACTGCGGACTGCGATTCAACCGGTATCGGAGTGCGTATGACTTTGTTTATCCGCTTTGGTTTAACTTCCGCTGGTGGTATAGCCGCCGGCGGGATTGATGGCGATACGATGTCCGCCGTGGATGCAGTTTCACCCTTTGATAGTGCCGCGACGCTTAGCGGTTCAGCGCTTAGATCAGCTTGCACAGGACGCTCGCCGCCCGCAGCGGAGTCGACGCGCTGGGTTTGTGGAGGCACCGTTTTTTGAGGGGGCGCTTTGGCTATTTGGGTACTGGGTGTTAGCGTTTTTGTTGTTGGGGTATTAGTCGTTCGTGTATTGGCTGCTTGACTGGTGATTCGGTTACTAGCGATTTGTGTGGCGGCCGGCTGGGTTTTAGGCGCTGGCTTTGCCGCCGTTTCCTTATCGGTAGTAGACGTTTTGGCCGGGCGCTTCGCTACGGTTAACTCTTTCCCCGCCAAAGGTAGACCTAATGTGGCCGACAAATCAACCAGCAGCTTGGCCCGCTTGTCTTTGGCGCTAACCCCTGAGCGACTTGATAATGCATTTTCCAGCGACTGAAACCATACCGTCTGTTTTACTTCGGCTTTTTCAAGGGCATCGAGTGAATTCCAAGCATATGTGAAGGTGTCGATACTTCGTTGGTTCCAATCCTTGTCTTCAAGGATACTTAGGGCAATCTCATTTAACTCGTATCGGATTCGGACAAACGTGTATTGGCTACTGAACTGCGACCCATCCAATACGTTGGTTTGGTGCAACGCGGTTTTGTTACCGGCCGCGGTGAATATTATCACCACGAAAATAAGCGACACTAGTGAAAACCCGGCTACGCTGCCTACCATCAAGGGATTTTGTTGGTATATTCGCCTCGCAGCATGCAACAAGCCGTTGGATAAGCTTTTGTGGAACTTGCTGTTGAGAACGCTAAAGGCTGCAGCCGTCTGACGGCGAAACGATGACTGGGAGCGCCCGCTGGATTCTAGTTGCAAGGAATGGTTGATCAACATCATAAAACCACTTTCTAATTATTAATAAAACAAGCCAGGGCATTTATTGTGATAATGCCATTAGCGTTACTTGTTTTAACTTGCTAGCTAAATTTGGTATTGGGAATCTTGTTTTTTCTATAACAGAATAGGTTGACTCGAATTTAAGTCAATCTGTCTGTTATCAAACCCCGTTTTTCTATTTATTTTATGCCGTGATTCGCGGCAAATTATTTTTAATTAACAAACTCTTAGTTTTAACGAACCGTGGCTGTAAAAGGTTCCTTTATAATAAAACTATATATGTTTATTGCCATTTCTGATTTTTGTAGTGTACCAAATCAATCTTCCAAATTGAACAATATTTAATCAATTTTATCGGCCATACGCTACCACTCATCCCTTTCACACCATTTCTAGGCCTTTCTCCGCACTAATCACCGATATGCTGTCAAACTAGTGAGGCCGATTGGTCTTATTAATGCTATACTTAGTGAATTTTTACATCCTATCACCATCTCAACACTTACATTCGCCAGGATCCAGGAAGAAGGCCAAATTTTGAATACACAGCAGTTTAACAAAGCAAAAACCGACTCCACAAGCAACGCTAAACCCACGAAAAAATCGAAGCGCAAACGTTATTCCAAGCGCAAACCATCGCAACAAAAAGCACTGGATAAAGATAAAACCCAGTCGCCAGTTGAGCCATGGGATATTTCAGAATTTCAAGTACCTGAAGAACAAGGCAAATTGCGATTCCACGACTTGAACTTATCGGATGCCGTGATGCATGCCATTCAAGATCTGGGGTTTCAATATTGCTCCCCCATTCAAGCGCAGATTTTACCCCACACTTTGAAAGGCATGGACGCCATCGGTAAAGCTCAAACCGGCACCGGCAAAACCGCGGCGTACTTAATCACTATTATTGAAGACTTGTTGCGGAATCCCATTAAGGAAGAACGTTTTCACGGCGATCCGCGGGCATTAATCATCGCCCCCACCCGGGAATTGGTGATGCAAATCGCCGATGACGCCAAAGCGTTGTGTAAATACACCGATCTGCATGTGGCGACATTATTCGGCGGCATGGAGTACCACAAACAGCATAAACACATGCAAAAACAGTACGTGGACATTGTGGTCGCCACCCCCGGGCGGTTGATCGACTTCATGACCCGCAAAGACATTTATTTGGATGTACTGGAAGCGCTGGTATTGGATGAAGCCGACCGGATGCTGGACATGGGATTTATACCCCAGGTCAAACGCATTGTGCGCGCTTGCCCTAACACCGATTTTCGCCAGACCCAATTGTTCAGTGCTACCTTCACTCACGATATTTTGAACCTAGCGTCGCAATGGACTCACGCGCCGGTGACGGTGGAAATAGAGCCCGAGCAAGTGGCCACGGAGACGGTGGAGCAAAAAGTCTATTTAGTCTCCAACGAGGAAAAATTCCGCGTGCTGTTGAATATATTGCGCTCACCGGAGGTAAATCGCGTGATTGTATTCACCAACCGCCGCGATCAAACCCAGCACTTATACGACAAACTTCGTAAAGCCGGTTTACAGGCCGGGCTTCTGTCGGGAGAAATCACCCAGCAAAAACGCACGCGCACCCTGAGTGAATTTAAAGACGGTAAGATAAACGTTCTGGTTGCCACCGATGTGGTGGGCCGGGGTATTCACATCGAAGAAATCAGTCATGTGATTAACTACAATTTGCCCGAGGAACCGGACGACTATGTGCATAGAATTGGTCGCACCGGGCGAGCGGGATCGAGCGGAATTGCCATCAATCTTGCCTGCGAGACGGAGTCGTTCCAACTACCCGCCATAGAGGCCAGATTGGGCCGTAAACTCAAGTGTGAGTTACCACCGGAAGAATTGCTGAAATAGCTTATTCATCGCTGGGCTGCATGTCTAATTCCATCATGGCCATAAAAGTGATGGGCATATCGCCGTCTTCTTGAGACTGCTCCGATAATACGGCATCCGATAAACCCGTGGCTTCTTGCCACATCCACAAGTCCAGTTCTTCCTGGGAAACGGCAGCGGTACGTATGGTTTGCGAAGGCTGCAAGGGCTGTGAAGGTTGTTGCAAGATGACACCAATGGCTAAAAATACCGCCGCGGCCGCACTATACGTCCACTTCGCATTCCATCGCTTCCCGGCTCTATGCGTCGGTGATTGTTCACGCGCTTGTTGTTGACGATAGCCATGCAAGTTTACGGTGTTATCCATTGGCTGCTCAGGCAGCGCGCTAACTATGCGAGCGACTGCGGCAGCATCCGGCCGCGCATCAAGAGACTTCCGGCAATCGGTTACTCCCATCAGCTCATCGAGTTGCCGCGCTTCGTGTTGCCTTTTTTGTAAATCAAGGGAATTTTTAATCAGCGCGCTGGCCGAGGAGCGCTCTTCCTGCGGCCAGTTATCCGCATCAGCCCCGTAGCAGTCCAGCAACTCAATGACTCGTTGTTCGTTGACTAGTTTCGCGGTTTTGCTTTCCATGTTTCCATTAAACCTCTATCAGTTGTTCTCACACAATTGTTTGCGCAATTTAGCCCGCCCGCGCACCAACAGCGACTCCAACGCCTCGACAGTGATATCCATCACGCTGGCCGCGTCTTTATTGGAAAATCCTTGATAATTGCACAACACAATGGCGGTACGCTGCGCGTGCGACAATGTAGTAAACGCCGCTGCCAGTAACTTGTCTTTCTGCAATTGATACACATTATTTTCCGGCGAATCATCCGTGCTCAAATCATATTGCGCATCCACGTCGGTTTCCGGTTTGCGCTTGCGTAATTCATCGATGCACAAGTTGTAAGTGATACGGTACAACCAACTGTGTGGCGGCAATTGGCGGTCCTGCCAATCCCTGGCTTTGCGCCACACCCGGATAAATGTTTCCTGGGTGACATCTTCCGCATCGGCTTTGCGACTTAAGTGACGCATGGCAAAGTCGGTGATGCGTTGATAATAACGGCCGATAAGTTCTGTCATCGCCGCCTTGCTGCCCATGCCTATGTGGCTAAGCAACTGTTGATCGTTTTGCTCGGTCCATTTATCCATAGCGCTAACGGCTTCAACGGTGGGCGGCGATGACTTCATAATCTCGTCGGTATCAGTGTTTACTGCGAACAGTTAGTTTTTCCACATGCTGTTGCGAAACGCTTTGACCTCATCCGCGGTCACCACTTGATCGCTATTGGCGTCGATGCGCTTGAACCACTCGGTCCAAGCCGCCAGGCTTTCTTCCTGAGTCAGTCGCGCGTCGTTGTTGCTGTCCAATTTGGAGAAAAACCGTTCTCCACCATGGCGATGCTTACCGTGATGTTTGCCGCCGCGATAACCGCGTTTTTGTGAGAGATATTCTTCCTTGCTGACTATACCGTCATTGTCTGCGTCCATGTCCAGATAACGCTGCTCGGCCCGTTTCTGTTTGTAGAGCACATACTCTTCTTTGGATATTTGACTGTCGCCATTGCTGTCCATTTCGACAAATCGTTGCTCGCGCCACTGCGCTTTTCTATCACCCAAATAGGTCTGAAATTCTTCCATATTTACCTCACCGTTGCCGTCTGCGTCCATTTTCGCATAGCGCTCTTTGGAGGCCTCGTTGAGCTCGCTCAGAGTCACTATGTTGTCCCCGTTGGAGTCGAAATACTCCATAAATTTGCTGGAGCCTCTGCCGGCATCGGCTAGCACGGTAAGGGAAACCAAACTAAAAGCGCAAAAACCGAGGGTTAAGTACGTATATTTTCTATAAGTTTTCATCGTGTTCACCATGTGAGTACAAATACAATCGTTGTGTGGTAGTGAAACGTGGTCTTCTGGTAAATCCGTCGCGGCCGCAGAAAAATTTTTCGCTGTTTTTCCACTACTTGACGGTGTAGCCGCGGCCCTCCAGACACGCGGCAATAGCGCGTTTGTATTCGCGTTTTTCGCCATCGCTGTAATCCTGCTCTTCCAAGGTAGGATCTACATCGGACTCGGTAACCGCCCATCTATGGCATTCATAGCGGTCCTTGGCTTGTTGTTCCTCACTCTGACCTTCATTGGGGTACACATATAACCGGCCTTGAGTCGCTTCATCAATAGCGGCTTCCGCACCGTCCGGTTTAGGTACGACCACAAATCCATCTCTGGGTTCGTCCCAAACATAGTAGATATCGTTGGCAAAATAGTAGGTGTTCAGTCCGATGGAAAAGGCAATGTAGCCGCTGGGGAGTGTGGTCACCACGGCGCCAATGGGCGCGGAAACCACGACGTAGCCTCCGCCGTATGGCCGGTAAAATGTACCTCGGGCATAAAAATACGGCAAGCCACCCACAACGATACGAAAATAGGGCGTGGGCAGGATCTCCAGTGTATAGCCTATATGGGGATAGTGCCAGAGCAATGGTGCTAAAAACCAGGTGTTGTACCAAGGCGTCCGGTAATAAATATATTTATGCCGTTTGTGTAGGCGATATTTGGGTCTGGGATGATGGGGTTTGTTATAGTGTCGGTGCTCATTGCGCACCGGATAATAAGGTTTATGGCGGTGTTCGTTTCTATCATCGTGGCGCTTGTGCTGATGTTTATTTGGCCTGGTGTCACGCCGATCCGCATTGTGGGTACGGCTAGGTTTGTCATGGCGACTGCGGGCATGATCAAAGTCCGGCTTAGGCTTGGGAATCGCACCACGATCTTGGTGACGCATTTCGGGGCGCGCTTTGCTGCGTTCTTGTTGGGAGGGTGGCGCTTTGCCGGCTTGCGGCGGTGAACGGCGTGGCTGCTGATTGGCTTTGGTTTGGTTATCCGGCCACTTTTGTCTGCGCTCAGTGGCGCCATGGGATTCGGAATGCGAATGTTCAGAGCGCTGTCTACGCTTCCAAGTGTTGAATTTGCGATTATCGTCGGAACGGCTGTCTAAACGTCGAAAACTCTGTCGCGACTCGCTGCGTTGTTTGGATTGATGCGGCGACGACTCGCGCTGCTGAGACTTATAATTAAATTGATGGCTTGACCTGTTATCGTGGCTGCGTTTCCATTGCTGCGGTGAGGACAACTCACTGCGCCTGTGTTTAAACTGGGAATCCGCCGCCGCGGGAAACCCAACCACTATGAAAATTCCACAACTGATATATAGGAGTATATTGCTAGGTTTCATGGGAATAGCTCCCTGTCATGTGTACTTCATTACAGCGGCATAGCGCTGGCATCCTCAATTAGAACGTCTTAAAGCGCTATATCCGTCGTTTTCCCTATCAACAATGTCTTACATTGTTTACATTGTTACCCACCAAGTGCTCGACTCAATCCCCACTCGCAATTTTCTCGAATTTTTATTTATGCATTTTCAGCAAGTTATCAAAACATAGTGCAATGCTCTGAATTTGGAACGTGGATTGCTCTACAACAGTTAGTAAATCGTTAAGCAGCACCACTGCGAACGATTAAAGCCGTAATTTGCAGTCAATATTTTGCGATTGAAGTTAACGCAACATCAAAAAGGAGACACACAATGGACAAGTTAATCATGGATTTTAATGTGAGCTTTTACGACAGAGTCAATCGGTTAGTGCTGGGGTCGTTTTTACTCGTAGCAATGATGGCCACGGCCAGCATTCCAGCCTGGCTTACCTTAATCCCGCTGTATCCGATCTTGACGGCTATCGCCGCCTGGGATCCGCTGTATGCCTTGTTCAATCTGGGACGCAGTCTGTTAGCGGATAAGTTCAGTATCAAAGGCGGTAAACTGGCGTTAGGCTCATAGTAACAATCACAGCGGGTGGAAACTACCTCCTCCGTTTACCCGATCTGCCCGCTGTGATCTCCACAACCTATATAAGATACGAGGTATTCAGAACATGATTATGGGGTTATACCAAAAGATGAAAAGTGTATTGATGTTTATTGTGGAAGAAATCGTGGATTCTACAGCGATTGTTTTCCGCAACAAGCCAGCAGTTGACCCAACGCGCTGCCCTCACAACATTTCCAATCCGGATTCCCTCCCGATCCCGGAATCCCTACCCGTAATGAGACTGGACTAACGGCAGCAATTATCTTACCAGCCACGACTGTCGTGCTCGCTGGTTATGACAGTCTCGTCTTCCTGTAGCAATCTTTCGATCTCATCGCGCGCTTGCCGGGACAGCGAAATAACTTGTGTTTGGTCATGGTGTACTTCGTATAACTTGCCGATTAATTCGTTATCATAGGCACGGAAGCGTTGCGCCGCTCTATGGGCACGATGCCGTTCATAACCTAGTGCCACTAGCGCGGATTCCCCCAGGCGCAAAGCGGAATCAAAAGTTTCCCGTTCTATGATTTGCACGCCATGATCCTTGAGTTGATAGACATGGATTAAATCCCAGGCGCGCGCCAGAATACACACCTTGGGAAAGTGCTTGCGCACCAGATCGATAGTGTGCAATCCGCTTTCTCTATCGTCGGTCGCAAGCACAAACAGCCGGGCATGCTGCAAGCCCGCGGCGTGCAACAAATCCAAGCGTGAGGCATCGCCATAAAACACTTTGAAGCCGAATTGCCGCAGGCGCTCGATTTGATTGGGGTTGTGATCGATAATCGTGGTGCCGATTCGATTGGCATGCAACAAGCGGCCGACGATTTGGCCGAAGCGGCCGAAGCCCGCGATGACTACTGGATTTTCTTGAGCCTCCATAACCTCATCAGGCACGGCGTCAATGTTGGCAAACCACGGCTCAATCAACTTTTCATTAGCGATTAACAGCAGCGGCGTTGTTAACATGGAAAAAGCCACCACAACGATAAGCAAGTCAGCCAACTCTTGGGGCATAGCGGCAAAACCAGTGGCTACACCAAACAGCACAAAAGCGAACTCACCGCCCTGGGACAAGACAAATGCAAAAAAAGCATGTTGACTGACGGGCAATTTGAACATACGCGCCAACGCCAATAGCACAGCCGACTTCAGCACAATCAAGCCCACCGTCAGGCCTAAGATTAACCAGGGCTGGGATAGCAACAACCCGAAATCCACAGACATACCCACGGCGATAAAGAACAAGCCCAATAACAAACCTTTAAACGGTTCAATATCGGATTCCAATTGATGGCGGTATTCTGATTCGGCCAATAACACACCCGCCATAAAACTGCCTAAAGCCATAGACATTTCAATAGACTGCATAATCAGGGCTATGCCTATGACCAGGAATAACGAAAACGCGGTGAATATCTCCCGCGAATTGGCGCTGGCGATCAACCGGAACAACGGCCGGGTGAAAAACCGGCCTACAAAAATGATGGCGATGATCACCGCCAGTACCACAAGCACATCGAACCACCCCGCTTCTTCGGCCGGGGAGCTCGCTGTAGCAATCCCTAAGGCGGGAATGACAGCCAGCATGGGAATAACCGCAATATCTTGCAATAATAATATAGAGAATCCACGACTACCGGCGCTGGTGGCAAGCAGATTTTTTTCGGTCATAGTCTGCAAGGCGATGGCCGTAGAAGACAACGATAAACCCATGCCGGCGACTAGCGCGGTTTGCCACGATATTCCGCTGGCAATACCAACTAATGTAATGAGCAGCATGGTAATTAGCACTTGCGAGCCGCCTAATCCCAGAATGGGTTTGCGCATGCTCCACAGCCGTTTGGGATTCAACTCCAAGCCGATCAAGAACAACAGCAGCACAACGCCAAATTCAGCGAAATGCAATATGGCTTGCGCGTCGGTAACCAACTGTAATCCCCACGGACCTATGGCCACTCCGGCAAGCAAATAACCCAACACGGAACCCAAGCCCAAACGCTTAGCCAGCGGGACCGCCATCACCGCCGCCCCAAGATAGATCAGACCGTCCAATAAAATGTTGTGATTTTCCATGTTTGGTTCTGCTTAGTCGTTGGCCGCGAAGATTTTAGATCCCTGCCGGGTGTAATCCACCAGCAAGTCCCGATAACGTTCCGCATGCAGTTTGATGGTGATATCTGTTTGCTGGTAACTGCCATGGATCACAAGCGGCGGCCGGTAAATCATGCTGCAACGTCTGGCAGTAGCCCGCATGGGATACAACAACTCATCCATGGTGAAATAATTATTGCCCCCGCGGGAAAAAGCCTCGGCTTTACCACCGGTGCTTACCGCCAGCATTAACTCTTTTCCGGTTAACGCATCGCCACCCTCTTCGTACGCAAAACCTTGTTCCAGTACAACATCTTGCCAGAGTTTCAACATAGGGGGAACGCTGTACCAATAGAAGGGGTATTGAAACACCAGTAAATCGTGCTTCAACAGTAAGGCTTGTTCATGGCGCACGTCGATGTAGAAATCGGGATAGGATTCATACAGCTCATGCATGGTAATACCAGTAATGCCCTTGACCGCATCGCGCAAGGCTTTGTTTATCTTGGAACGGTACAAAGACGGATGCGCCAGGAGTATCAATACACGGTGCTTAGATTCATTCATGATTTCGAGCTAGCGATGTAGGTATGTATTATCCATTTCATTCAAGTATCAATAAACATTGCCCGTTATTATATATCGGTGCGCTAACACACGGTAACGGGTTCTTAGTAAACCATATATTGGCATGTGGTAAAACCTTAGTTTCTCTACAATATTGAATACGCAATGACGCCCCTGCAGCGATTAGAACATCGATTTAAATGGATCTTTCTGTGCTGCTTATTCGTCGCCCTAGTATGTTATTTTTATAAAGACAAACTGCCAGCGCCGGCATTTTATGACAGCTACTACTTGATAGACCCGATTCAAACACCCACCACTGCCGCGCCTTTTACAACCCAAGTCAACGATCAACATTATTTCATCGAACCGCTGTACGACTACGAGCTCAATGGCGCCGTGGTCAGCTACCACGATGCCGATGCCATCAGAGATATCTGGCATCACGATAAATGGTTGGATTTTATTAACCTGCGGGATTTGTGTGTGATCTGGGGCGACAATGTCACCAGCGGTGTCTACCTGGACATGGATTTTTCCAATGATAGTTGGACTTGCTGGGCGTATTGGCCCGACAGAGCTACAGGCCAACGTTTCAACAAAGCGCAATTGTCGAACAACCATTTGCTGGTGAATGACCCGGCGGTGAAACAAGCGTTGATGTCCGCCGAACCGGGTGACCAGATCCGCCTCAAGGGCATGCTGGCCAGTTACCGCAATCCGGGCAACAATTTTTTTCGCGGCACCAGCATCACTCGCAGCGACACCGGCAATGGTGCCTGCGAAACCATCTACGTCAGTGAGTTTGAAATCATTAAAAAAGCCAACTCGCGGCTGCGCGCTTTTTATGATGCCGCCAAGTGGCTCACGGTGTTCGCGTTTATCGGATTTGCCGTTTTGTTCGCCGCCGCTTCACCGCTTAAGCATTAACGTATCGGTGGACTCATGCGGCTTTCGGCGTGTCGGGTTCAATGGGATGCGGTGGTAATAACGGCAGCATACCCCAAGCCGCCCGGGCCTTGTCACAGAGTTCATTGGGTTTACCATTTTCCCACGCTACGGAGAAATCGCGGCAAACGCTGGGGCGCTGCGAATAAATATTGCAATACACGTGCTCCCCGACGATGCCTTGCAACGCCACACAACGCGGCGTGGAACCAGCAGTTCCCTTCATTGCCGAATGGTAACAGGTGACTTGTTCGGTCAGTTCCGCTGGCACTGAGCCGACGCCAGCATCGGCTTCCGCCCAATAAAAGCTCACCCGGTAAAACGCACAACACGCGCCACAGGCAACACAGGGACTCAACGCCCCCGCCGGATCGAACGCCCCCAACGCTACGACAGACATTGCTTACCTCCAGAAAAATCACACCGCAGAAAAAGCCGATTATAGCGCCGCTGTTTTTAGATTGTGAATTGCTAAAAAATCCCGGAAAGCGTTAGCTAACAAAATATAACACCATGATTTGTTTACGTTTCCCCCGTTCGCTTCACCACCCTACGCCCCACCTATGGCACGCATGGCATGTTAAGCGTCGTCTCGATCAGCCGATATAGCTAGATGCAAACGTTTTTTCACCCAAGGAGCTACCATGGATAACAAAAAATCCAAGCGAATGATCGCTGCGGGTTTTGGCACAATGCTCTCGATCTTAATTTTCATGACGGCGGTGTGGGTGAGCCACATTGTGGAAAACACCAAGCGACTGCAAGAAATCGTATTAGAACACGAAGAAAGCGAATATGTGTTTCAAATGCGCGACGCCGCCTATGACCGCGCCATCGCCTTGCACCGCATGGCGCTCATGGACGATCCCTTCGAGCGCGATGACGAATATATGGAGTTCAAATCCGCCGCGGAATCCTTCATCAAATCACGCGATTACTTACTCAACCATAATCTGACTGCAGAAGAAAAATCCATTTGGGAGCGTGCCAAACCGCTGGTGATGCAAGGCTCGCGTGTGCAAAGCGAAGCGGTCCAGAAGATTGTCGATGAGGCGGACATCGAAGCGGCCAACGAATTGCTGCTCGCCAAAGTGATCCCCACCCAAAGGGAAGTCATGACAGAGCTCAATTCAATGTTGGCTGCGCAAAAACGCCAACTGCAAAACGAATTATTGCGAGCCTCCAGCCGCAATCAAACCACTTTGACCCTGGTGTTGACCTTAGGTCTTACGGCATGCGCCATTGGTGTATTTGTGGCGTTTTCGGTGATACGTAACAACGACAAAGCCCAACAAGAGCTGATCGACGCCAGGATCAGGGCCCAGCAGGCCGATCACCACAAATCCCTGTTTCTTGCCAACATGAGCCATGAAATCCGCACTCCCTTGACTTCGATCATCGGCTTTGCCGAAACCCTACGTAACCCCGGACAAAAAGAATCTCTCAAGGAATCGGCCATCGCCACTATCATTCGCAACGGCAAACACTTGTTGAGCATCATCAACGACATTCTCGACTTGTCGAAAATCGAATCCAATAAGCTGGAAGTTGAATCCATACCCACTGATCCAATGGAGATTATCGCCGATGTGGAATCCATATTTGGGCGGTTGGCGCGAGAAAAAGGCCTCACGTTCGGGTTGAACATCGAGTTCCCGTTTCCCAAGCGTATCATTACTGATCCGTTGCGCCTCAAACAAATCATCATAAACCTGGTGAGCAACTCCATAAAGTTCACCGAAAGCGGCAAAATCGAAATTAGCGCTAAAGTTCAATCTGACCTGCAGAAACTTACTATTGTCGTTAGAGATACCGGCATTGGCATGTCCGCCGATGCCATCGAGAAGATCTTCCTACCCTTCACCCAGGCGGATGCTTCCACCACAAGACACTTTGGCGGTACCGGTTTGGGATTGACTATTTCACGTAATTTGGCGGAACGATTAGGTGGCGAGCTGAGCTGCCAAAGTGAGCAGGGCGAAGGGACACAGTTCAAGCTAACCCTGGCGACCGGCAAACTGTACGACAACGAAATGTACCATAGTTTCCGAGACTTTGAGCGTCTTGACAATAGCAGCGCGGCAACGGAAGAACTGACTTTACAAGGCAGAGTACTGCTGGCCGAAGACAGTCCCGACATCCGCGAATTGGTGTTGCTTTATATTGGGGAAACCGGAGTCGACGTCGAAGCCGTGGAAAACGGCCAGCAAGCGGTGGAATTGGCCATGGAGCAGGACTTCGACTTAATATTAATGGATATGCAAATGCCGATTATGGATGGTCGTGACGCCATACGCTGGCTGCGCAAAACCGGCAACCAAATCCCCATCATCGCATTGACTGCCAACGCCATGAAAGAAGACGTGCGCCAGTATATGGAGTTGGGCGCTAGCGGCTTTCTGCCCAAACCCATAGATAAAAACCAGTTTAAATCCATGCTGGGACAATATTTACCGATGTCGACGCACAAGGCGAAACGCAATGTGCACAATGATATCGCGGACTTGGTGGAAAAGTTCAAACGCAGCCTGCCCGATTCAATACAGCAGATCAAACAAGCTTTACAGTCAGACGATGCCGAACAATTGAGTTTTGTGGCCCATACACTAAAAGGCTTAGGCGGAAGCTTCGGTTATCCGGAAATCACGCGCATTGCCAAAATACTGGAAACCAATGCCAAAGACTACGATATGGAGCAAGCGCGCCGGGTGGCCGGTGAACTCATTCACTATTGCGAGAACGATGTGATCAACGATGTCCTCAATGGATAACCCCTAAGCACTGACATGAAACCACGAACACTCATCGTTGACGATTCCCCCGAGCTGCGCGGTTTATTGTCGCTGCACCTTGGAGAGCGTGGTTGTGAGGTGGTCCACGCATTGGAAAGTGGCCACATGGTGGAGAAAACCATGTGGGAGATCCGGCCCGACCTGGTCTTTCTGGATGTCAACATGCCTGGCAAAGATGGTCTGAGCTTGGGCGCCCAACTACGGAAAGTCCATCCGCATTGCTATATAGTGATAATGAGTGCAGATCACCATGATGACAATGTGCGTCGCGCGAAACTGGCCGGTGCGCATGATTTCCTCGTCAAACCTTACAGCACGGAGAAACTGAATCGAACCGTAGCCCGCTATCGCAATTGGAAGGAGAACCAAAAAATGCCGAGAATCATTGTAGTGGATGATGAAGAACTCGCCAGAGACTATTTAAAAAGCATGCTATCGGAACTTGGCTTGCCCGTCGCTTACGAAGCCAGCAACGCCGCCGATGCCATGCAGGCCGTAATGAGTTATCAGCCGGATTTGTTGTTTCTGGACATAGAAATGCCGGATAAAAACGGCATCGAAGTGCTCAAACACATTAAACAAGCGCACGCCGGTTGTTTTGTCATCATGGTCAGCGGCCACAGCACATTTGAAAACTTACGAGACGCCATGGATCATGGCGCCGCCAGTTTTATTGTAAAACCTTATACCCGCAAGAAACTCGAACAAGTCATAAAGCTGTATCAAGACCAAACTCCAGCTGCGAATACGGCTTAGCAATGACCAGGGTTCACTTGACTATACAAACAGCTAATCTATCATGTGGCCCTCCATTATAGAGCATAGATATAAAGTCCATTATGGAAAATACGAAACAGGAAAGACTGGTAAGCGCTAAAATCTCCCCTCCCGGGCGTTTAGACGTTTTATCCAAATTGGAAGTAAAAAAACTCTTGGATAAAAGCCAAGGCGGTTTGTACAACTTGTTCCGCAACTGCTCTCTTGCCGTGCTCAATTGCGGCAATTACATGGACGACGGTAAAGAGCTTCTGGAGCGTTACCAATCCTTTGATATACGTATCGTGCAGCAAGAGCGCGGCATAAAACTGGCCGTGGAAGGCGCACCGGCCAGCGCATTTGTAGACGGCAAGATTATTAAAGGCATTAGCGAACATTTGTTCGCGGTATTGCGCGATGTGATTTATGTTAGCGATGAAATCAACGACAATCCCAAAATCAACTTGCAAACCTCCAGCGGCGTCACCAACGCTGTGTTTCACATTCTACGCAACGCCGGTATTTTACGGCCCTTGACCAATCCTAGACTGGTCGTCTGCTGGGGCGGCCATTCGATTTCCCGCGAAGAATACGACTATACCAAAGAAGTGGGTTATGAATTGGGTTTGCGCAATCTGGATATCTGCACCGGTTGCGGCCCCGGCGCCATGAAAGGCCCTATGAAAGGCGCCGCTATAGGGCATGCTAAACAACGCATCAATAACGGCCAGTATATTGGTATCAGTGAACCCGGCATTATTGCCGCGGAATCACCCAATCCCATTGTCAATGATTTGGTGATCATGCCGGACATCGAAAAACGTCTGGAAGCGTTCGTGCGTACCAGCCACGGTATCGTAGTGTTTCCCGGCGGCGTGGGTACGGCGGAGGAAATCCTCTATCTATTGGGAGTCTTGCTGCACCCTGACAATAAAGAGCTGCCGTTTCCGTTGATATTCACCGGCCCAAAGGCGGCGGCGGAATATTTCAAACAGATAGACCAATTCATTGGCGAGACCTTGGGTAAAGAAGCCCAGCAACGCTATCAAATTATTGTCGATGATCCTGTGGCGGTCGCAAGACGTATGAAAAGCGGAATCAATGAAGTCCGCCATTTCCGCACCGTCAAAAACGATGCGTATTATTTCAATTGGGTTTTAAAAATCGAAAAAGAGTTCCAAAATCCGTTTGCACCCACTCACGATGCCATGCGTGATCTGGAACTGCACAAAGACCAGGAAGTTCACTTGCTCGCCGCCAACTTACGCCGCGCCTTCTCCGGCATTGTTGCCGGCAACGTCAAAGACGAAGGTATACGCGCTATAGAAGAACATGGCTTGTTCGAAATTCGCGGCGACGCCGCCATCATGAGCCCGCTGGATTCTTTGTTAGCGTCTTTTGTGGCGCAACAGCGCATGAAGCTACCTGGGAAAACCTACACACCGTGTTATCGGATCATCAAGTGAGGCAACGGCGGGAAGAGAAGGGGAATAAAGCGCAACATTAATCTCATGCCGTGCTTTTCAGCTTAACACTTTGGGATGCACTGTCTCCGTTATTTTGGGCAATATAGTCGCGGATATCTTCGTCGGGTTTCGGCGGGCAGAAATAATACCCTTGCAAATAATGTACACCCATATCGCACAGCAGATCGGCTGTTTCTTTGTCTTCCACACCTTCGGCCACCAGCTTGAGATTCATCACCCGCCCCATGTTAACGATGGTTTTCAGCATCAATTGACCTTCGGTAGTTCTACTGCGGCGCACAAAGGATTGGTCGATTTTCAATTCGTCCACGGGCATTTCATGCAAACGGGACAATGACGAAAAGCCGGTTCCAAAGTCGTCCACAGAAATGTTAAAACCCAAATCCGCCAATTGCTTGAGGGTGCGTTTGGCTCTTTCCGCATCCAGAGCAGTGGACTCGGTAATTTCTATTTTAATGCGGTCGGGTTCCACGCCGTGGGAATCAACCAACTGCACCAAAGAAGGCACAAATGACTCGGAGAACAATTGCCGGTTGGAAATATTCACCGCCATGCGCACTTCATCTTTCCAAGGACAGACACAGTAATACGACATGGCTTCCAACAGTATTTGATTACCCACTTCTTCGATCAAGCCCAGATTCTCCGCCAACGGAATAAAGATACCAGGACTGATCCAGCCGTGTTCCGCATCATACCAGCGGGCCAACGCTTCTATGCACACTGTTTTATGAGTTTGTGCGTCGACGATGGGCTGGAAGTGCACATGCAACAGATGATTTTTCAATGCGGCGCTGAAATATGCCGTTAACTTGGTATCCACAAAGCCGCGGCCATATTGTTGCATCTCACTAAAGATTTGGATGTTGTTGCGCCCTTCGGCTTTGGAGTGGAACAGGGCTTTATCCGCTTGCATCAGCAACGATTCGGTGGAATCGGCATCGTCGGGGTATACGGCTATGCCTATGCTCAAAGTGGTGTGTAAGTTTTGCTCGGGCAATAAATCGCGTTGCAGCGCTTGCATCAGTTTTTCCGCCACCGCGCGGGCATCTTGCGTATTGCGCATATCCGGCAGTAGCACCACAAATTCATCGCCACCCCAACGGGCCAGCGTATCGTAGGGCCTTAACTGGGAGCGCAAGGTATTACTCACCGCCACCAACAGCTGATCACCCACTTTGTGCCCTTGAATGTCGTTTATTTGCTTGAAATTATCCAAGTCGATAAACATCATGGCCACTTTGCTGCCCAGGCGGCTGGCTTGAGCGATGGCGAAATTGATACGCTCTTCCAATAGCACGCGGTTGGGTAAACTGGTGAGGGCATCGTGCAATGCCATACTGCGGATTTCATCCATTTCGCTGCGAAAACCTAGGCGTTTTAACAGCTTTTCCATGGCGCAAAACCGGGTAAGGCCGGATTGAAATAGATTCGCGCCGATAAAAACCAATGCCGACAACCAGACAATCCGCAAGTCGGGATGAAAAAACGCCACCACGCAGCAAATGACAATTAAGCCGCCGGCAATGGTTCGGATAGAGGGTTCAATATATGGGCGTTGTTTCACAAAATACTATTGATTTTACGCGCAGATGCTTAAGCAACTGTTTGATTTTCCATTTAATAATGACGCTCTTGATAATATCGTCCATCCCATATAAAAATTGAGTTTAGCTAAGAAGGGATGGATCCGAATAACAAGTTCACCGCTGTGATAACCTAAATTCTTGAAGTGCCGCTGGAATCTATAACACCATGTCACACAACGATATTCCCAAAAATCCCAATCCCCAAGGCAAAGGCTTAGTCCCTGTGTTGGATAGCCTCGCGGCCAGCCGACCGGCGATCAACGTACCGCCGAAATTCATCGAACAAATATCCAGCGAGTTGTTCACTTCATTATTTGTGTTGGAAAGCCAGTTTCACTTCAAGCCGGTGGTGGGCAAACCTTATTGGCTGTACCGCCAAGGTCAGGTGTTTAAACTATCGTTGATTTCCCCTACGGAATGGCGAGGTGGTTTCGGGCAATTTGTCGGCGAATGCCAGCTGCAATCGGATATCACCTGGACATTGATACTCGATGAGCAAGCGGCCAGCGACTCCGAATTAATGCAGCTTATCGCGAACAAACGCCGGGAGCTCGACACCCAACTTCGCGCTGCCGATACATTGGAAGAGGTGTTACCGGTGTTCCGCGCCTCGTTGCCTTTTTACCAGCGTGTGTTCGCTTCGGCGTTGGCCCATTCTTTAGGCGTTTCCATGCAAAAAAGCGGCATCAAGCAATTGTCTTACCGACAAGCCCAAAAACTGCTTGACTGCGATAGCAGCGATTGATATCAGTTACAACAATCAATAAGAAATCACGACAAACAAGGAGGTGGCGTGTGGTGTGCAGGATAAATACCCGCTCAGTACTGATATTTTGTGTTGTATTCTTGATGGCAGGTTGCGCCACCGGCAAGGGCGACGCCAACCACAACGATACCACGGCGTGTGCGTTTTCGGATTCGCGCTTTAGCAGAAACGGCACGCCAGGCATACAGTTTGCCAATCAATGCAACCATTGTATGGCGGTCGCCTTTGAATACCGCAATCCGGGAGCAACCAGCCAATGGTCGGCATGCTACGTACCACCGCAAACCCGGGTGGTGTTTTGGGATGCAAAAGAGTATTGGCTGATTACCCACAAACCGTGTGAAGAGGCGAAAAAGTTCGGTCTTGGCGGTATAAGTACAGCGGAAATCGAACACAATGACCGGATCGGCCGTTGTGGTATCTTGGGTGCGCTCAGCCCTTGAACACAAGCACCAAAACCCTTTTTTTATGGAAATCGCAAGTAATACAATTGCATTGGAAGTGAACAAGTGTCAAATCGGCGTGTCTTTAACAAAAGACAAATTAGTTTATCATAGTGGCCATGAATGCTTATTTTCCAACACCTGCGTTACATACCCCTTTAAAAATCAGCCGGCGCTCATTGCTCAAAATCGGATTGACTGCGGGCATAGTGTCATCTGTCATCAACGCCACTGCCCATGCCGCCCCCCCTGCCCTGTGGACTCCCCGGCAAGCCGAAGGACCGTTTTATCCCGTCCATGAGCAAGCCGACAAAGATGTGGATCTCACCCGCATTGAGGGCAGAAGCCAATTCGCCCAAGGTGAAGTCATACATGTCCAAGGCCGCGTACTGGATACCCAAGGCAAGCCATTACCCAACGCGTTTGTGGAAATCTGGCAAGCTAACACCTGGGGGCGTTATCGCCACAAGCGTGATCCCAGTACTGCGCCATTGGATCCCAACTTTCAAGGCTGGGGACAAACCACGTGCGATACCAACGGCCACTATGGATTCAAAACCATACTCCCTGGGGCCTATCCTGCCGGACCGGGCTGGACACGGCCGCCGCACATTCATTTTAAGGTCGCCAAGCAAGGCTACAATGCGTTGACCACGCAAATGTATTTCCCTGATCAGCAACTTAATGACGCGGATTTGATTTTACAAAACCTGCCCGTCGCACAACAGGACATGGTCATCTCCAAGCGTCAAGGTAGCAGCCAAAATGATGCGCCTGTTTTTATTTTCGACATCGTGTTGTCGTCCGAGAGCTGACCCCATGGACACGGTTGAAATTGTTGGCGGCCTAGCCGGTGTGCTAACCACTATAGCGTTTATTCCCCAAGTGGTGAAAACCTGGCGCTCCCGCTCCGCGGAAGATATTTCTTTATTTATGTTTTTATTGTTCAGCACCGGTGTGGCCTTGTGGTTAATCTACGGCATTGCTATAGGCTCGGTGCCGGTCATCGCCGCCAATGCGATTACCTTAATGTTGGCAGTAGCCATCCTAGTACTCAAGGTTCGGTATATGTGGTTACAGCGCAGCCGGCTTAATGAAATCGATAATCGCGCCTTGTGAGATCCCGATGATAACTGCTCGCACAACCATGAATTTCCTCGCAACGGCATGTGGTGCGTTTGGCATCTTCATATCCGTTGCGGCGGGAGCCACAGCAAAGGAGTTGACTGCTATGCTACCACCTTGCCCGGACAAACCGAATTGTGTGTCGTCGGTGGATCAAACAGACGCAAACCACTATATTGCGCCAATTCCCTACAAAGGGGATCTATACACGGCAAAAGCGGCGATAAAACAGCTCATACTGGAACTACCCAGAACACGGGTGATTGCCGAAGATGACGTACTTTTGCATGTTACATTTACTTCAAAGGTATTCGGCTTTGTGGACGATGTGCAGTTTTATTTTGATGAGGGTGAAAAGCTCATTCATGTGCGCTCAGCCTCGCGCAGCGGGTATTATGATTTCGGTGTCAACCGAAGCCGGATAGAAAAGATAACCACACAGTTTTCCCAACGTTGGCAAAAATAATCCTTCCATCAACCGGTTGATATTTCCAAAATAAAAAAAATTTCACCGGATACTGACATACCGCAAGGAAAAAACCTGCCTTGTACTTACTATTCTAAAAGTAGAAACCCGATCGCTTTAAAATTTCCAGGAGAATGCCTCAATGACGGCCAAACAACTAGTATTCGGTGGTGACGCCAGACAACGCATGGCCCGCGGCGCCAGTATTCTGGCCCGGGCGGTAACCGCCACCTTGGGCCCGAAAGGCCGTAATGTGGTGATCACTAAATCCTTCGGCCCGCCTGCCATCACTAAAGACGGCGTGTCCGTGGCGAAGGAAATCGAGTTGGCCGACGAATTCGAGAATATGGGTGCGCAAATGGTCAAAGAAGTGGCCGCCCATACTTCAGAACTGGCCGGTGACGGCACCACCACCGCCACGGTGCTGGCACAAGCCATGTTCAAGGAGGGCTTAAAAGCAGTGGAAGCCGGCATGAATCCCATGGACTTGAAGCGCGGTATCGATAAAGCCACTGACGCGGTGGTTGAGGAATTAAAAAAAATGTCCACCCCCTGTGAAGACAGCAAAGCCATCGCCCAGGTCGGCACCATATCCGCCAATCTGGATGCGGCCATTGGTCAAATTATCGCCGATGCCATGGACAAAGTGGGCAAGGAAGGGGTGATCACTGTGGAAGAGGGCTCCGGCCTGCAAAACGAGCTGGAAGTGGTGGAAGGCATGCAGTTCGACCGCGGTTATTTGTCACCGTATTTCATCAACAATCCCGATAGTATGAATGTCGAACTGGAAGAACCGTATATACTACTGTACGACAAAAAGCTGTCTAACATCCGGGATTTGTTGCCAGTATTGGAAGCGGTCGCCAAAACCGGCAAACCGCTGCTCATCATCGCCGAAGATGTCGAAGGCGAAGCCTTGGCCACATTGGTGGTGAACACCATACGCGGCATATTGAAAGTAGCGGCGGTGAAAGCACCGGGTTTCGGTGACCGCCGCAAAGCCATGATGCAAGACATCGCCATTGTCACCGGCGGCACACTAATATCCGAGGAAATGGGCCTCAGTCTGGAAAAAGTGGGGCTGGAGGATCTTGGTATGGCGAAAAAAATCGTCATCACAAAAGAAGATACCACTATTGTGGGCGGCAATGGCAAAAGTGAAGAAATTAAATCCCGGGTCACACAACTGCGCCAGGAAGTAGACAAATCCAGCTCCGACTACGACAAGGAAAAACTGCAAGAACGCATCGCCAAATTGGCTGGTGGCGTGGCCGTGATAAAAGTGGGCGCCATGACAGAGATCGCTATGAAAGAGAAAAAAGACCGTGTAGAAGACGCCTTGCACGCCACCCGCGCCGCGGTGGAAGAAGGCGTGGTGCCTGGCGGCGGTGTGGCCTTGGTACGGGCGTTACAAGCCATTCAACAACATGAGTTAACCGGCGCCGGCCACGAACAAGACATGGGTGTACGCATTGTGATGCGCGCCATAGAACAACCGCTAAGAGACATTGTCATTAATGCGGGCAAAGAGCCTTCCGTGGTGTTGGACAAAGTAAAAGCCGGCAGCGGAAACTTCGGTTACAATGCGCAGACAGATGAGTTCGGCGACATGATGGAAATGGGCGTATTGGATCCCACTAAAGTGGTGCGCGTGGCGTTGCAAAACGCCGCTTCCATTGCCGGCCTGATGATCACCACCGAGGCTATGATCGCAGAGCTGCCGCAAGAGAAACCATTGGCCGGCACAGGCGCTCAAGGCTTTGAATAGACACCACATGAAAACCACATAGCAAAATAATGGTATCCATCAACACATTCACCACCAACTAAAAGAGAGAAGTACTATGAGCGAGTATTTACACAGCGAAAGACACAACCGGTTATTAAAAGAAATGGATCATGATCCTTATCATTCCAAACGAAAAATCAAAGAACCCACTAAATGCCCGGATTGTGGTGCCGTATTCCATAAAGGGCGCTGGACCTGGGGCCAAGCTCCGGACGATGCCCATGAGGATCTTTGCCCGGCCTGCCACCGCATTCATGACAGAATCCCGGCGGGTTATTTGACATTAAGTGGCGAATTCTTCAATGAACACAAAGATGAAATCATGCATTTGATTCGCAACTTGGAAGAAAAAGAGCGCGCCGAACATCCCCTAAAACGCATCATAGATGTAGAAGACCAAGACGGCGCAACCGTGGTCACGTTCACCGACGCCCATCTTACCCATGGCGCCGCTGAAGCCGTTTACCATGCTTACAAAGGTGAGATGGATGCCACTTATGGCGATGAGGACATTCTGATCCGCGCCACCTGGTCGCGTTGATAGCAAGCAACCGCTATGCCGGCAACGCCGGCAGCAGAAGCTACCATATTGGTTCTGGCCGGGCGATCCGGCCATACGTTGGCGAACGATGCGGATATTGCTACGTAGCTCAAAAGCCATTTGAGCATAGCTAACATATTTGCGCAAAAACCAACCGAATTAGAATGTCGAATAACAAATTTAAATGCTATCGATCAAAAATTTATTAGCGCCAACTATTTAAATTTAGCGCATATTTTTTAAGCGATAACCTAAGTTAGCCCACTACATACTTTCACAAAATTGCCGAAACTTTGCCCCGGGACTCAACCAACGGAGATTTATATTGCCCGACCTTCCACCAATGCTTCACTTAACGCATTTTGTGCAATTTGGTTTACCCTTTGTTGCAGTCGGAGAAAAATCGTGCGGATAAAACTGCGCGTCAAATCAGCCGCATCGACAATATCCTGGTACCCTAAAAGCCGTAGGATCTTTCGCATAAGAAAAACTACCCACAAAGAAATATTTTCCGCCAGATTGACTCCCGCGGTTAAAATGTAGGCAAGCTGATCAAAAAGTGTAAACGAGGTTGTTGCAACACCTGAAACCAACCACGATGCGCCGGACGCGCACTTATTCAATACATAAGCTATCGCATGACTTAACCATTCAAGAGTTGTATTTGTCATACTCACTGGTGTATCTTGTTTCAACCAGCGAGCGATATCCTCGTCACTTTTTCTCTCAGGTTTTAGCCCCAAAGATCCCCAAGTCTTGTCTCGGACGGAGTTTACATAATGTTTCATGCTGTGATATTCCTTCCCTACAAGAAAGCCGGGAGATGGCAAATAATATTCCTTCCCACCGTTAGGTGTATGGATAAACGGCCACAAAGGAATGCATGGGACAATATCGGTTTTGTGGTACACGCGAAATATCCTCTCGCAGCCAATTCTTTGTGTACACATCGCCGAGAAACCTATTAGCCCTACACGCGGGCTTCCATAGGTATATAGGTAGGGCTTTATACCGTAACCTCCATGAATCCATTCGGCGCATATTGTCGCCAAAGCACCGCCCAAACTGTGGCCAATACAATGAATCGCATGGATCTTCGAACTTCCTACTAAACGCATAAAATCGGACAGTTGCGGTAGCATACTCTTAAATGCGGAATTGAATCCGTCGTGTACTGGATTCCCATAGGTGGATCGGGAAACAGTAATATTGAAATTGGTTAGCCAATCGGCCAGATATTGGGTGCCGCGAAAGAGCATAAAGGCGTGGCCTTGAAATTTTCCTTTTCCGAAAACAGCAAAACCAAATGCAGTTTGGCATTTGATAAATCCTGGCCCACCGGTCTTTCCTTTTAATAAATTATCTTCCGAGAAAGTGAAAATATCGCCTTGTCTTCGGTTTAGCTCGCTAAGAGCTCTTTCAATGGTATCTAGTGTAGTGTTTCATACAGAATGAATATTATAATCGAATCTGGTATGCTGTGTTGGTAACAACCATCACCAACGGGATCCAATTGATGAGAATAGCGGCAGCGATCGATTTATCAGTAAAAGAACAAGAAACACTACGCCGGTACGTGCGCAGTCGAACGACATCGGTAAGACTTATAGAACGCTCAAAGATTATCTTACTGGCGAGTGAAGGCGCGACAAATCAGACGATTGCCAGCGAACTGGGCATCACAGAAAACAAGGTTGGCCGTTGGCGTAGTCGGTATGCACAAGGCGGCCTGAAGGCAATCGAAAAGGACCGGCCACGCGGTAAAAATCATGGCGGCAAAAAGACAGTCACTCAAAGCCGGCTGCGAAATAAAGTGATCCATATGACCACACAGGAAACGCCGGAAGATGCTACGCACTGGTCAACGCGGAGTTTGGCCGAAAAGTTAAATACGACACATACATTTGTTCATCGTGTATGGAAATCGGTTGGATTAAAACCGCACCTCATCAAGACTTTCAAGCTCAGCAACGATCCGCAATTTGAACAGAAGCTGCATGATGTTGTTGGACTGTATCTTGATCCGCCCCACAACGCAGTGGTGTTCAGTATTGATGAGAAGAGTTCCATTCAGGCATTGGATCGCACGCAGCCCGGTTTACCCATGAAGAAAGGCCGTTGTGGCACCATGACACATGACTATAAGCGCTATGGTACCAGTAGCCTGTTTGCCGCGTTGGATATTGCGACAGGCCAGGTGATTGGTGAATCCTACCCACAGCACCGCCACCAGGAATTTCTTAAATTCCTGAAGAAAGTAGACAGGCAAACGCCAAAGGACAAAGAGATCCATATCATCCTGGATAACTACGCAACGCATAAGCATCCGAAGGTACTGGAATGGATTGAAAAGAAAAAACGCCTATTTATCCATTTTATTCCCACCAGTTCTTCCTGGTTGAATCTGGTGGAAAGGTTTTTTGGGATACTGACAGACAAACGCTTACGCAGAGGTGTGTTTACATCGGTGAAAGAATTGGAGGCTGCCTTGAAAGACTTTATTGAACAACATAACAGGAACCCAAAACCATTCGTATGGACGAAATCAACAAATGAGATATTGGAAAAAGTTGGGCGGGCTCGCGAGCGACTCAATAATCTTCAAACAAATTGAAACACTACACTAG
>Ga0209536_100001588_pt1 | contig 37266 bp, 49 predicted proteins | sample DeeMarSeWOR28_12_FD_187461 | JGI IMG/M metagenome (GOLD analysis project Ga0209536, IMG submission 187461) | Marine sediment microbial communities from White Oak River estuary, North Carolina - WOR-2-8_12 (SPAdes) (version 2) | ecosystem: Environmental > Aquatic > Marine > Intertidal zone >... | reverse complement strand
TACATTGTTTATTCATTTTCACATACCCAACAAGTCGCATTTTTATATCTACAGTCACGCCACCTTTCTCGTAAAAGACTGCAGTGTTTTACGTATTTATCTTCTAAGATATGTCCTCCCAAATATGATTCTCCAGTAGTTTCGTTAAACATAACAACTACCACATGTATTTGTTTACATCGTTGACATTGAGCAATGTTCAACATTTCGAATGAATCATCTGTAAGACAGCACAGACTGTGTTTACATCCCGTACAGTGTTTAGCAATCATTGTTTTTACGCCACGTTTTAATAGAGCAGACCGCGCATATAACACCGTGGTGCTTTTTGTCTTTTTCTAATAAGTAATAGCACGGAAATTTTTTTGCGAATTCATCTTTGAAATGTGGGAAATATGCTTCTTTATTTATGCTAGGATACGGAGATATTAGCTCCAGCCTTCCACACTGCTCGCATAGAAACCCATGTGCATGGTACGTTGGTTCGTAGTGACTAACAGATCTACCCCAATTTTCGCACACCAACCACAATGGGCATTGCACATTGCAAACGCTGTTTACGTTGTCTTTTTTTTTCATTGTTTTTGTCTCGCCAAAACCCCCCTGGTTTTTCTGTTTCAATGCATTCCTCGCATATCGTGCGTGAATGTGCGATATACCTACAATGCGGAACTCCCTTTACCGTGATGTATGAATACGGAAAATCTGATGTGTAATTTTCCCAATTTTTCCGCGCTATGGTGACCGTAACCCTGCTACACTCCGGGCAACGCCACCCAACAAATATAAATGTATCTGTAGCTGTTAAAAGTTCTATAGGGTCTATTGTTAAACACCAAAGACTCAGCGGGCATTGTATACAGAATAAAGGACGTTGAGTACAGTCTCTTTTCATATGATGCTCTTTTTAACTTCGTCAGCTTTTTGCAAAAGCTGTTCAACGGTACTTACAGTAAAGCAACGAGTACAGAACATTCCTCTAAAGCTATTTACACATGAATATTCGCTACATTTAAAATATTCTAACAGTCTTACTTTTTCGTCTATTGTACCTCCGAGGTAAGCACCTTGAGTACCAAATATAAGGTGTTCTTCACCACACAAAGAACACTTCATTTTTCTCCATGTAGGTTGCCATATATCGTATTGGCTGGTTAGGCACAGGAGGGATATTTTGCAGTCAGAACATTCTTTTTTTAGTTTCATTTACCTCTCTTCTTTTTGATTTTTGCTTTATTCAAACACCAATAACACACACCGAAGACACTAGATTTTCTTATGTGCTTGCATCTATTAAGCATCTTTGGTCCTTCAATATATCGGTCAGTACCATCGTTCCAATCATCGTAGATAACGTAGTAATAACCGCACCTTGAACATTGATCCATGAAAAGACCCCCGAGAGTAAGACACAACAACGACGACGGGCATTCCATACAGTCTTTTGATTTACTTATTAGTTTCATTATGAGTACCATTAATCTCCAGGGTCCATAACGCCTTGGGACACTGCTTAGGGACACTCAAAGACGGTCTTACAAAACCCCACTTATGTCTTTTTTTGATGTTACTTTCGTATATTGCCTTAACGTATTTAATGTGCGGTGCTCTACCATCGTGTCGATTCTTGTGTAATATTTTAAATGTTAGTCGTTCTCCTGTAATACATAGCAACGACATTTGGCATTTAAAACAGCATCTGTTCATTTTGTTTTTTCTTCTATTGCTATTTGAGCCTCAATCCACGACAACATTTCTTTATACGCTTTCTGTTGTTCCGGCAATGTGTTTGTCACATCAATGCATCGCCGTAGACGTTTTATGATTACACTAATAGCTTTATCAAACCCCTTGTCGTAGTCAGCCAGAATTTCATCCACTTGTTGTTTGTCCATTTTTAACTTCCTTTACTTTTTCAAGCCGGGAGCATGAAGAACATACTACCGGCCTAAGTTTTCTGATGTTGCATTCACCAAACGGATCTACGTCGTCCATTGTAACTACTCCGTTCAACTGAATCATTCCTCCTTTTTGCGCCGCACCCCCTTTTCTCATAAACCCAACGCCTACATAGCCGCAGGTCTGGCAGTGTTTAATAAACCATGTGTCTGGGTTGGTAAAGCAGATTAATGAAATTTTACAATAATAACAATGTATTCCTAGTTTAGTCTTTTTTATCATAACATTCTTCACACGTCCTTGGATAAGCCGGCAAGCAACACATGTGTGTATACTTACCTAATTCCACTTGTTTTGTTTCAGTGCAGTAGCCGAGTCCCACTGACATCGTTAAATCTATTTCAAGATAATAAGTTAGGCAGTCTACGCATCGGAGTTGTTTTAATCGAGTAATTATGTAATTTCCAAAATGCTTATTATTGTAAGCAGGCCACACACTACTACACGCCAAAGACAATGCGCATTCTGGGCAATCTTCTATCACAGTGTTTACAGCCACCCCCTCCCCTCCATGACTTTAATGCCTGCTTTGAGTCCATCCCACCACGCGTTAATGTATCCAACTATAAGCCGTGGCGTTGTATGAATGTATACGTCTCCTTTGTTACGAAAGACGTACATTTCTATATCGTTGTGATCTTTGCGTTCTAAAGACAGATTCCAAAACATGCGCAGATCTTTTTCTTCGATCCATTTTATAAGTAATTCAAAAATCCTTTCCATACTTTCTCTAGACGTTGTTATGTCGCCCAAAGTATTTCTCCTTTTTATTCCACGTCCACACTGTTACTCCTGCTACTTTTCGAAAACTAGATTTACATTTAAAGCAGAAATAAACAATATCAATCGTATGCGGCCATTTACACGGTAAATAAGTTCTCTCTTTACCAAAATTAACTTCTAATTTAATCAAGGGAAACGTTGTATGAAAAGTCTTACAATAATCACATCTCCATATTTTGCATCCATGCATCGCATACTTATCTACAGTAAGCCGCAACAAGTAAAATGGGCATTGACTACAGTCTATTTTATATTTCATATATCTTCCAAACGAAGATGCACACAATCATCAGAGGGCATGCAAATATTACAACTAAAGTAACGTATACACTGGTCGTCATACTCTTGTAAGCATTTTACAGAATCGTTTGAATCTCCTAAGTCTATTTCTACTGGTGGTTTCCTCGCGCAAAGCATAAAATACCTTTTGCAGGTGGAGCATTTAAAAAAAACGCACTTTGATATACCTGTACCGCAAAAAGTGCATATAAAAGATAATTTACAACCGAGACAATATTTTTTATAAGGCAACGGAGACTCCAGACTTATATATGATTTGTGTTTTGTCGCACAGGTGACATTTTTTAACTTCGAGAGGTAGCACTAGAGGGTTTTCTAGGCATTTGGCGTGTATTTCAAGAACCATAATAGGACCCGTATCACCGGAAAAGAAAAACTCGCCGCTGATTTTTGAGCATTTTTTGCATTTAACTTTTATTACCATGTCAATATTTTGAGATCCAAAAAGACATACCAACGCTGCCTTACAGCCAATGCAATCACTCCTCATAGAACTTTTCCTTCAACGTCCGGAATTTCCTTTTTCCATCCTTTTGGTGAACACAGTGCACACGATCCGTTTTTTACAACTGTAGTACCTTTATGCTTTCCGCATTCCGCATGAACTTCTGTTGCAATACAATGCAAACTTTCTTCATCTTGGTAATACAATTCTGCGTAAAAACGTTTGCAGTCTACGCATCGGTATATTTCTCCCGTAGCAAATGTGTTACTTCCAACACCTTCTCCTATACATATCAACTGCAGCGAGCATTTAATACAATTTTTAGTAAGTTTCATTTTTAGTCCTGTATATTTTTCTCCAACATTTCTAAACAACTTTTACACAGATGATCACAAAGACTTTTTTCGTATTCGTATATGACCCGTTCAGTTACGTTAACACATTTTTTGTTTATGCATATTTCAATCGGCGGTTCTTTTCCCACATTTACAACGTGTACGAATGTCTTTTTGCATCCAGTACACTTAAACGGATTACTTAAACGACTCATGTGATCTTCAACAAAAGAATCAAAGAAACTGCGCCAGTATTTAACTGTAATACATAGTAAAGACGCCTCACACTTGCGACAAAAATCTTTAAGGCCGTTCATGTATAAAAACCCTCCCCCTCTGTAATCGTAAGTGGCTTACTGTTGTCTGCACAGTTCTCACACGTACACATTTCCAAAGGCGTCATTTCTTTTTTTAGTAACGTTCCGTACGCCGCACGACATTTTGCTACTATAATATCTTTTACGATAGTAGTTATACCAATGCCTGATCGTACGAGATGGGATATGTACATACTGCTACAGCGTGGACATTTGTGCGTGGTGAATCTATTTGGATTGTGATTTAAACAAGTTATACATACCAAAAAGCCAGGACACCCAACACATTCTTTTTGTATTTTAATCATTGTCTTTGTCCTCTTCTTTACTCTTCGGCAACAAATACCCTAAATACTTATCAGCAGTTTCATGGCAAACTGACACAGGAGAACGTTCTCCTACGTTAAAGATAGTACGAAATGAGGTTGCACACACTTCGCACGTAATCATTTGCATACAAGGACAGTCAGAGCTTACGTGGTTAGGGCCTTCTATGTTTTGTATAAACTTTGTAGTTGTGAGGGCACTTGCATAGGATGTGGTAGTTTTGGATAAAAATTCCGTGATCCGTATCTGTTGTTGTCCACACAGATGACAATGCAGAATGCTACACGTTTTTTCCCCTTTTTTAGTATTTAGGCATATAAGCTGGACTGGACACCCTTGGCAGACATTAATTAATCCTAGTTTACCCTTGCTCGTTGACATGTTTCACACCAAATTCCTCCCATCTTGCGCGTTATATTTTGACAGCCAATAACGACGTCTTCTTTTTCTATAGTGTTGTTATCATCGTGTCGGAAAGCATAATATTTGCGGCATACATTGCAACAGAAAAAATAGGCATCATCGTCAGCATCCATAAAGCAGACATACGAAGCGGGACAGTCTTTACATTTCTTTCGTTTTGTTCGTTTTTTGTATTTTGGGCGATGTAGTGGTGAGTACATGATATTTCATTATCTCAACTACATTTCCAACATGTTAAATTTCGTGCTGTATAAGCTAAGTTACAGCAATTACTGTCGTTGTCATCTAACGTAATTGCCATTACTCTTTTCCATGTTTCTCGAATGGTATCCCTGTTTTCTATAATATAATAATACATCGTCGGCTGTCCGCAAAGCATACAGCGTCCTAATTGTTTGTAATCATAATCGAGGGCGAGACATACAAGAGATAACCTACACCTGTAGCAGTTTTCCAGAAGGCGCGCATCCATCAATGCACCGTTTTGTTTGCGTCACGATCTTTTAGGCGTTGTAAAAAGTCTCTAAAAAATTCCGCGTCGTACGAATGTGTGGTAAGATTGAGTTCTTGTGCGTATGCGCACATATATCCGATCAACATTAAGAATGGGTGTGGACCAGGTAATCTTTCATAGTGTTCATGCGTATCTTGAAGCATATTATTTACTTCAACTACTTGGTCTACAGAAAACCGCGCCAGAGCTTCGCACAGTTTACGTGCCACAACGTCTGTTCCTACATGGGTATTATCTTCTATATCATTAAAAACAGCTGTAATTATGTAAGACAAACTATCTATCATTTGTTCTGTCTCGAATACCCATACAGATTCCTCGGTATGATCACGTTCCTCTGGTTTCTCCGGTTTCGGTTTGTTCATGGGAATCCTCGTTATTTTGTTTACGTATAAAATCCATTACTTTTTTTAAATGCCCGCAACTTGGACATTGTATCAAACTGTTATTGTCCCAACAAAAATCAAATGCGTCTTCGGTTCCATCGTCGTATACTTTTACATTGCATGTTGCTGTAATGTAGAACGGCTCCAACGCCCCACAGTTGGGACATTGGATGCCGTTTAAACAGTTTTCATTAGACATCGTTTTCCTCATCGTTTTCTTCGAAAACTTGAATTTTTCTGAGCTCTTCGCCTGATATCCAATCACCATTCCAGTATATGCCCTTTTCTAACGCAAAGTCACCTAAACTGCTATACGGACCCATATTATTTAGAAAATCAACAACATTATTTTTGTTTAATTTCTTCTTAAGTTCGTCAAGTGTAAACCACCAATCAAAAAACTGCTCTTCATCGTCCCAGATACCCCAGCCATATATACGGTCTTTGTCTTTACCTGATACTTTAACGGGGGTGCCATCTTCTTCGACTTTTTCCATTTTAAAATATTGAACATAAATGCGGTTACTCATAGCTATTTCCCTATTTGTTAATTTCTTTCCATAGTAATACTCCACCTATTGCCAACGCTCCTACGCCTAAAGATACTAGAGCACCTGCAACAAGGGGGCCTCCTAAAGCAGATATTAAAGATACTGTGCGTGCACCGCCACCGATTACTTTTCCCGCAATTACGTAACCTCCTAAATTGCTAGTTGGCCATCCAAGAGACGCTGCCTTCCCTGCGAGTGCACCTGCTGTCCCAACTGTGCCAATTGTTCCAGCTAAAGCTGCTGTTGTTTTAGTCTTCATGTTGTTCTCCAACGCGCATTTTTTCAATGTCTTCTTCAATGAATTTCCCTTCATTTGACCATCTTAACCATTTTTCAAAACATTCTGGTATGGTTTCACCTCTTTCTTTACCGAGTTCTATGTATAGTTTTAGTTTTTTCAATTCGCTTTCTAGCATACTCCAATTTGTATCAATACATTTACCTCTGATATAAGCAGTAAAAACGTTTTCATATAATTCATTTGATTTTATGCTACTAATAAAGGTAGGTAATCGTCCCTGACACGATGTTCCAATATATCTTGGTAATCGACCAATAACGCGAGACGCCAAATACCAATAGTGGTTGTTTTTTCTCTGTTCTTTTTTAGTTATCTTTGAACGTAATTTTAAAGGCAGCTTGTTTTCCAATTTTTGTGATTGGAATATTGCACTAGCTTCTTCCTTATGTATTGGCAGCGGCGAAAAGGATACATACTTTGTTAATTTACTAAGATCTTCTTTATCTATAGTACCGGTATTGTCGATGTCCAAGTGTGGAATATCCGCACCGACAACAGCTAGACCTAGAATATCTGTGTATGTTGGTCTAGGGCGCCAATGATAAAGGTATTTTTCTATAGGTACTATATCTTTTAGTTGTTCTCTGAAATAAACAAATGAGAAATCCCTAGCACAGCGGTACATATACCAATCTTCTCCGCCGGTATCTTCCGGTGTACGATTGAGCTCCTTTTTAAGATCTTTTTTGTATTTATCGTAGACTTTTTGCCATGCAACAGTTGTTTCGATGTTTTCAAAAATACCGTGTTCTCTCGCTCGACGCCAATGGAATACGATCACATCTTCTTTTTTTACGTAGTAAATACCCAGATTACTTTCGTTGAGTTTTTCGGTCTTTTTCTTATCTTGGAGAATGTCGTATAGACACCAGGTTTTATTGCTAGAAAAGGCTGCATGTTTATCTTTGAATATGATTGGTCTATGTAGAGCTAGGTACCAAAATACAGTAGTTCGGTACCAATCAAGATTGAGTTTTACGTGGAATTCAGGTTCTAGCCCTTCCAGAAGATCTTTTTTGAATCTACGCGCCCGACGTACAAACCACCATAGTTTTTTCTTAGACATTGATTGAGAGTTTTTAATACGTAAATTGTAACCAAGCACCCTATTCATTTTTGGTTTTTTGAGTATTTCTAGCCACATGTTCATTGTTGACCCCTCATTTTCTTAGACACATTTTATTGTTTAGAATAAAACCAGTGAATTACAACATAAAAAAATCCCCTAAAGTTTTCGCAGAACCTTAGGGGAAATCCGGCCGGAGCCGATACATACTTCTACCAATATACCGCTTTCCGTCCATTTTTCAAAACATTTTTTTTGTAAAGGAAAGCCCTCTCCCCGTGGTGTGAAGCTGCCACCCAGACAAGCGGTTAACGTCTGGTAGCAAAGGGAGAGGGCGGTTAGAATTGTACCATCAAGGGCCAGCTAATAAAAGTCTGTCACGTAGTTTTGTTCTGTCATAAAGTAGGTAGTCGTTACGAAATAGGTCAGACAGGAGTAGCTGGTCATTGTGTATTAGGGGAAATTAGTACGGCACGTGATGTTTCGTCACACATATCGAGTAATTTAAGTGAGACTTAGCTAGTCTCTCAGATGTGTGAAGTGTCGTATAACGTTGACTCGTCTCGGCCTGTCACTACGGTTTGTTTTGTTCAGACACGTGACTGCACGGCTCGCCGCTAAGAAACAATATGTGCGGTAAGGGACCACGCAAGAGAAGAACGTCACTGGGGTGGAGGTCGTCATAAGATAAGACGGTCAGTCAAGATAGACAAGTCAATGATAATTATGAATTAGGACGTCGCTATAGCAAAGGAAGTAATACGTTGTATCGTCTTCCAGACAAGGATAGATTGGTATAATTCTGTCTCTGTGAAAAGGTAAACAGTCTCTAAAGCGTGCATCGTCTGAGCATGATTGGAAATGGCTTGTTTTGTTGCTCAGAGCAGCACCAAGGGTCTGCTTTCGACTCAAAAGCAGACCCCGGGTGCCACATAAATGGTAGTTGTATGCTATCCAGGTGTAGTGAAAACTGACCCGGCTTGTCACCTAGTTGTAAGTTATGATGGGCCGTCACACTGCCATAAGCAGTTTTGGGACATTCCGTCTCAATGGCAGGAAATGTAGAAACGAACATAGGGAAATTCAGTCTCTACGGTCTGTACATAGTTGTGCCGGCTCGTCGCTATGGTAGATACCGTAAGGACATTAATGGGTTCAGCGAGTCTCTAAGGTTTACTTCGTCCGGTTGTCAAAGAGCTTGTGGCATTTTTGGAAGGTGTGGTTCGTCTCTATGGCTTGTCGTTACGCGAGTAGTCCCGGAATGTCGCCTGGGCTCGCCCTGTAACGGCTTGGTTTGTCACTCAGGATAGTCATTGATATGTGCTGGTTTGTAATCATGACGTCACACGTAAGTAACTGGATCCGATTTCCAGTTGTCAAAGAGCGCATTGATATCAGGGAGAGGGTAAATTCAAGTTACAAAAACACAAAACAGTGTGGTTGAAAGCGGTGAGGACAAGTCTGGTTTGTTCTGTAACTAAGCATTATTTCACACGTATGTGATAGGGTCTGAGATATCTTCTACAGACAGTAACTCGAACTTACCTTCTCCCTGAGATCTTTGAGCTCCGGCGCCGGTATATTTTCCTGCGGCTTGTAGTATTTGTGTAAGAATGTTTAGGTCCAAAGTGTCGGTCTCTTTCCGCGACTTGTCTTTGCCACACATATTGGCAATGCCGGCCCTGTTCAAAGAGTGGACTTCGAACTCGACGTCTACGGGGCCTGGAATGTAGTTAAAGCGCTTGAATGCAGCGCGTACGTTCCCGTAGTTATCTTTGGGTAGCGTAATGCCTTCTTCGGTCTCTAAAGCATCTGTATTTTCGGCCAATGGGATTAACCGTGGCAGTACTTCCGTCCCCTCTTTTAGTAAATCTTTGAAACCCTTAAGGTTTCCATACAACCCAGCAACGTTGGCAGTTTGTTTCAGCATAGCTTTGATGCAACGAGCTTCTATGCACGGACGTCCTTTACCGTCTTCGATAAACGTCGTGGTGCGTTTGCGAAGCATTTCATCTATATCCTCTTCGGTCATATTGGATTCAAAATCCAGGGCAAGTTTTTCGTTGTCTTCCCCTTCGATTTTGTTGGCTTTTAGCCAATCGCGAATAACCTGAGGATCAGATGGTATACCTCCGACTACCCTGGAATGAAAACGTACCTTGACCCTATATTTACTTTCAATTGGGTTAATAGCTCGTTTCCTTTTCTTGGTGTCATTGGTCGTCGCATCTGCCTGCTTTTTCGCTGCTGGGGTTCTGGGCATGCTATTCTCTCCTTTCACGCGTAACGAATTTAACGCGTTCCTTAATGGTTATGTTTCCATCTGGAGAACTTACTGCAACTTCCCACATCTTTACATCGTCTAATTTTTTAATTTTTATTAGACCTTTGCGATAAAACTTATTAACCATCCAACGTGGAAAAAAATTATCTCCGGTAACTTTGGCACCGAGATATTGTGCGGTGAGAACCACGTCGTGGCTATAAAAAGCAGATAGTGTCGGACGCTCTGTTACAATTTCGGTGTGTTCCATTGTAAGTACCTCCGTTTATTACGTTTTACGAAACATAATAAGACAGAACGTCGAAAAATAAAAAATATATTTACATTTGAGCGCGACGAGCTTTAGCGCGTTTTCTGTTGGCAATGCGTTCAATGCGTGCGCGAACGAATTCCCCATTTTCGTTTAGACGTACGGAAATAGCTTCTATATTAGATAGAGCTGCAATAGTTTCATTTACTTTTAGGTATACCGAATGTTTACGGGCAATATCTATTTCTGGAATGCTCATCATTAACAAGTCTGCTATTTTAGATACGAGTCTAAACCGCGTCCGCGCCTTGTTTGTAAAAACAGCAAAAGCAATAGTTTTGCTATTCATTTTATATCGCGTCGCTATTTTTCTAAGAAAAGCTGTATTGCTTGTAATGGTACGTAAATCAACGTTGTCTTCGTATGCCACGATCTTAATGTTTTCGGAAATATGGTTTTTAGCCATCTTCGCGCTCCTTGGGAGAGTTAGTCATCGAGTACAGCAGTCATTATTTTCTTGTAAGTATTTTTAGTCACAGCTTTTCCAGTTAAATTGAAATCTGGTCCTTTAATCGTTACTAAATATTCACGTGATTCCGAATCTGGAAGTTGTGTTGGCATAGGAGATACAGATCTTGTTCTTGCGCGGTATCCTGTGCCCGTCATACGTGCGTACATTTGCATTAAATTACTAGAATTCGGAAACACTACTTCTGGATACATTTCCATCAGATTTTCTAAAATTGCCACAGGGCGAATACCGTCTTTTTTAAAATTAGATATATCTTTATAAATTGTTTCCCTGTCTTCAGCAATCATGTTTGTGAAGATACCGGTCAATCTCTTTGTAACGGGTTTAGTAGCTTTTTTTGTATTACTGTTTCTGCTCTTCCCATGTTTTTCCCAATAACGCAACACGATATTATTCGCACGAGCAGCTGTCAGACGGTTTTTATATTCCGGGAATTTCTGAATAGTTTTTTCTGCAGCTTCTCCATACGTCATTGTTTCTGCGTATTTTGCTAGTTCTCTTTTAAGATCTTCAGGATAACGTGGTTGATTTTTATTCATATCTTTCTCCGCGCTTTTTGTTAAATGGCATTTACAGAATCAAAATGCAATATTAATTTTAGGTAAGAATAAAAAGGTGAAGACGAGGCATCCAGAAAGTATCGGGAATCTGGTTCGCGGCCCGATCCGCTATATTTGCGAGTTTTATATACCCGGCGGCCGTGTACCAGTTAGATTTTTTTCATCTCCGCCGTACAGGCTATTATCACCCGTAGAGGAGTTGATTAACTGATATTCACAGACCTCAAATACGCCTCGTCTCCAGAGAGTAACGTTAGTTAAGTGTGGTATATTTGTCAACAAATTTAAATAAACTTGAATCGACCTCTGGACGGCATTCTTTCAAAAACTCTACAAAGCCATCACTAAAAGCCGCAAACGCTTCAATATTATGGGGTTCTTGTTCGTACTCTGTTAAAAAGTCTCCGATAATTGCTCCAAATACGTAGAAAAACCTGGCTTTTTGTGTAGGTTCAAGATCTTCTACGTCTTCATATAATTGTTCCATCGGTTCAAAAAATTTCTCATCCAATTCGTTTCTCATAAACTACCTCTCAATAACTAATGTCCATACCACAATGTTTACATGAAGCTTTTTGCATATCTTCTCTAGATAACAATCTTTCTATATTTGCTGCGATACCGTATTTTTTACATATTTTTCTAACTGTTGTTCTTGAACAACCCATGCGTTCTGCTATGTTTTTAACCGTTTCCCCTTTTTTGGCTAATTCAACTATTCGTTTTGTTTGTCCAACTTTTCTCATTCACGCCTCCACAGATTTTTTTAAAAATCCAAGCGTGAATTTATCGCGTATGAAAATATCACGCAAGGTCTATCTGAAAATCAGATACGTAGATACTTATTTTCGCAGTGGCAAAATTCTGTAGCCCAAGAATTTTGTATCAGCGAAAATACAGATCGTATTGGTCAGATACGTAGATACGAATTGTAATTCTGGACCTGAATTACAATTTGGTCGTAAGAAGTTTAGTTGTTATACTAAATTTAGTAGTTGTACTAAACAACTATAAAAAAAACATGCCGGCCACGTATTTTAACTCGCACTAAGTGTAAATGGTGGAAAGCGGTGTCTTCTGCCACCTTTTTTCAAGAATTCTCCAAAGATTCTCGTGAGTTACGGTGAAACGAGTTAATTGCCGTTCACTTCTACTGAAGTTTTTATAGACTGCAACGTTACGTCGCAAAAACTCTTTTAACGCGGAGTTGTCTGACCGGCATGCTTGCGTTTCTGTCTGTTACTTATTTGTTATGAGCTCATGATCTTAAATAGTTTCGTTATAAGCATATCTTTTTCCAATTAGGAACTTTCTACCTCAACAAATTTTCGCGAGCGTATGCTCGAAGCCGTGGAGTTCTCTCAGGCACCTCACGGGACAAAAGCGAGCGAAAATTTCGTTGTGGTAGTTGCATATAGATGCGTTGTTACAACGCAGGCAACGTATTTTTTTTACGTGCACGTGTCTAACAGACAGATTTTATTTAGAGTTGATAAAGCCAGTTTTTCTTGTTACAGCGTGCGCACAATACATTTTTTACAGAAAGTGCGAATTTTCCTTCAGAGCATGCGGTTCGTCCTAAATCAGCCAATGCTATACGGACCAATGATATACGGAGGTGTCCAACGTCTAACGTAAAACCAAGCCAGTACGTTTGCGTTAGTGCACAGCTGTAACATGTTCTACCCGCTACTACACTAGTTGGTGAAACTAAGCACAGCAGCGCAGCTTTACATCCTTTACATCTCGGAAAATTAAGTCTCGGCATACATTTTCCTCACTCCAAATTCTTCGACGCATCTTTTAAAATCATCGTCGATAGTGCTTTCTGTTTGGTTGTATATTCTTCGGCAATTTACGATATAGTCATATGTTCTTTCGGTAACAGCTCCTTCGAATACCACAGAAAACTGCGGAGGTGCATGCGACGCCCCAGCCCGTTTTCCTGGAAACCATATTTTAATTACGTCTGACATTTCTACAATATACGGCGCCTTAGGTATTTTGTATTTCTGTAGCTTAGGGTAAAATCCTATCTGATGTTTGGTTGTCGGGTACGGAACAACTGCTGCTGGATATGTTTCTTCTTCTACACACCTCTCAAAATTTTCCTCCATGCACTGCATAACGTCCCAATTAAAAACTTCGTAGGCAATGACTACCAATATTTTTTGCCAGTTACAGCCTTCGTACAAACCTGAATCGACATGATCAGGTTCCTGGTCCGTAAGTGTTAAAACTTCTATAGCTTCTCTCCATTCGGTCCACTTAAAAATTGAATCTATCTCACTTGTAATACTACCGTCGTACTCCATCGCATGGTAAAAATCGTGAAATTCTTTGTCTGGGTTCTCCTTTGCCCATTCACCCAGGTTGCAGTTGGTAAGACAAGCAATAGCTGAATCTTCGACATACTTGTAGTATTCCTCTTTAGTCATGTGGTCCCTTTCGAGCTACATTCCTACGAGCTATTCACCTTCTTTTACCACTAAATGTATTGATTTTTTACTTGTAAAGGAGTCTTACTTGGCCACCATTTTTCAATAAAACTACCGTCTTTTGCTTCTCTCGATCGATTTGCATGATCTCGTCGGCAGGGATTTCGATGCTTCCAACGCCTGTTAATGGATCCCAATAATCAGGAATCTTACGTGCCCAGAACGGCTGGTGTAGCTTTTCGTAATTGTCTAAATTTGTATGCAGTGTAACTCGGGGCTCTGTTAGCATACGTGCACCGTGGTCTTTTCCCATTGTCATAACACGCAGACGGCGTTTTTTGGGGTGCACACGTCCCCTAAATCTGGGGATTAATGGTTTGGGTGGAATAGCTACAAAAGACACGAGCCTTCCGTCGTGGTCAAACCATTCGACACGGTACAATTTAGTCCCGTCTGTTTTTTCTTGTGGAACTAAAGGTCCTAATATAGGAGGAGGTAATTGCCCATCAGCATCTTTTTCAGATTCGGCAATGGCGCATGCCATGCATATTTCTTCTATTTGTTTCGATGCCATCAACCGTTCTTCTTCCGGCGTTGGCTGAAAAAACTCACCGCATTTGAGACATTCAGACATTTAATCCTCTGTTGGTATATCAAACTCGCCGCTATTTAAACTACACAAAAATTGGTCCATGTCAAAAGCAGTATCTTCTTTATGTTCTTCTTCTTTCTGTTCTCTTTTAGATTTTTCCTCCTTTTTTTCGGAATTTAATGACTCATTATCTAGTTTATCATCAGGCAACAATTTTTTCCACTGTCCATTAAATTCTATGGCATGAGCGACAGAAATGTGTGATTGGCAGACCGGTCTACCATCTTTGACAGTTACTGCTTGATGCCTACATTCTGGGAAACAACAACGAGCTCCCTTTTCATCCTCTTGTAGTACACGCCCGATGATTTTTGGTAATGGCAGATTAACTTTTTTTCTGGCGCGAATCATGGTTGCAGTATCGTCAGAGAAAACCATCTCCGCATGTTTATCGCATAGAAAAATTTGTTTGCCAGGTTTGCTAACTATGATGCTTAAGTGGTCTCTACAATTAGGCCAACTACAGCTATCGCTCATTCTGTTCTTCCAACTGCGTTTGTTTATCTTTAGAAGAATCGCCTTTGCTCTCATCCTCTTTTTTCTTGGCTTCTTCTTCCCCCTCCACTTTTTCTACTTTGATGACTAGGCGCTCTTTTACGCCGAGTTTGCTTATGAGTTCCATTTTTTCTCCGTTGCATTTTTCTGTAATTCTTTTCTAGAGTCTTACGCAAGTTATTTTGTGGTGTATCCAAAGATACTAAAGACCAATAAGTAAATGGAGCACAATATTTCTGATGCTGACATATATGATTATACTCTGCAAAATGGCACAAGTTACAAGGATATTCTAGGGGCGCCACAACTAAAAGTCGGTTCGTTCCTCGTGCAGGTGGAAATATCCAGCTTTCGATTCTACACCCCAGAGACTTATTGGCTATCTTAGGAAGTTTTTTGATAGGCAACCCTAATTGTTTTACAAGAAATTGTTGGAATGCTGTAATATCTGTTTCTGGGGCGGGTAGGACAATTTCCCCTCCCCCTGTCTTTTCGTCATAATAATGTACGGTACGCATTTTACACCCTATGTAACCAGCCATCTATTGCAACACCGAGGTATTTTATATGACCTTCTAATTCTCTTCGTGCAATACTATTTCTAAGAGCGTAGGCGGGGTGTACTACAGGAAAAATGAACTGCTTTCGATCTTCTAGAAAGATTCTTTTGCCAGCCAGTTTGGTTATTTTGTTTTGGCCTATTTTCTTAGTAAATCCCATTTTAGCTGCCAATGTAGACGTTGCGGTATCTCCCAATGTAACAATGACTTTAGGTTGAATTATACCAAGTACTTGCTGTAACCATGGCCAACAATTATCTATTTCTATTGGAAAAGGTTTTCTATTGTCTGGTGGTCTGCAACGTACAACATTATCAATGTAAGATTTGTCTTCTAAGTTCGAAATTTTTATAAGGTTCATAAGTAGACTTCCTGATCTACCAACAAATGGTAGCGCTTGTTCATCTTCTTCTTCTCCTGGCGCCTCCCCTATGAAAATAACATCTGCGTTTGCTATTGCGCGTCCGAATACAACGTTTTCACAACCATCCCGCAGGTCACATGAGTTACACGTTTTTACTTTTTCCTTCAATTCTTTTAGCATTTTTTCCTGTTCCAACAAGCCCTCCTTCATTTACCATCAATGCATGTAACACACTATTAATACTGTAATATTCCGTAAAATTGACAGGTATTAAATACACAGTTTCTTTAATTCCATCGTTTTTAGCGTTTATCAAAACTTTTTTTACTTTCTCAATGTTTTTTAATTCTACTATAGCAGCACGTCCTGACACACCTGAATTGCTTATAACACCCAAAAGCATTTTACGCTCGCGTGTTAGAGGTACGCAACGCGCGCTGTTAGGCAACATTAGATCTCCAAAAGCTCCGTCTATTTTAAGAGTGTATAATGGCGGAGTCATTCTTTTACGAATAATTCGAGGGACCTCAAGCCTTTCCTTAAGAGCCATATTCATATATTCAGGGGTGCGTAAAACCATGTTGTCATCTGGAACAACGACACCCCAATGAGTATACCCATCAGCCCTGTAGATTAGTTTTGGTTCGAACCCATTGTCTTTAAGATATTTGTACATCTCAGGGTTCTTGGTATAAACGTTCATTAGAACTCCACTACCTGCCTCAACGAATGGGTCTTTGTATTTTTTAATACATGACTCTCATGATCATAGATAAACTTTTCGTGGCATGCGGGGCATTCAACCCTTTCACTATTTATGTCTTCTGCAGTTACCGGTCCTACGGTATCGCATATAAATGTTACACGAAAACGTTTGGTTGTTTTTGGAACAGGTTTTTTAGATATGACTGTGGTTACAGTTTTTACTGGATCTGCTGTTTTCGACGCTGACTTAGGTGGACGTCCTCGCCTTTTCTTTGTTGTTACTTTTTTAGGTCTTGCCATTTTTTCCTCCGTTACCTTTTAGTAATTTTTCATGCCTAATAAAATCTCTGATTACTACGAATACTCTGTCTGGAACATCGCCCTCATCGATTATTTTTCCTACCTGATTAACAAACCACAGCATGATACGTCTTCTACTAAATGGCCACATCCAATAGTAATTAGGGCCAGTAAAATGTTTTGCTATCCACGTATAAGATGAAGCATTAACACGCCCATTTAACCAGTATTCACAAGCAAGAGACATAAGATATCCTTGTCGTTCTATCAACATTCGACCCGGAGACGGTATGGGTGCCAAAAAAATCAAGAATAATAAGCACCATAGCCAGCTCAAAGATGACCATATCGCACCTAATGCTAAAAATGCAAACAGCGCCATGATCTGTGGAAACATGTATCCTAAGTTATATAAAATCGGATGTTGACGGCTATCATAAATATGTTTGCACTCGTGAGCAATAACCTCTAGATTCAGGGGCGTAGCTGGATGACTGTCTGGAATATATATTGTAGAGCCGAGGGTGGTGTAATATTTAGTCATGAATTTTTTGTTGAAAAAAAGCAATTTGCTAATTAATTTCATGAGCTTGCTATGTCGTTTGTATGCGAGTTTTACACCAGGAACTACAGGACTTATTCGTTTTAGCAATCGTTCTATCAACAACGCTTGTGCTGGTGTTTCCATTATACACCTCCAAGTTATTGATTTAACAACTAAAATCACCCGTAGTTATATTGTAACCTTATACCAAAAAATTTGGAAAATTTCGGCCTTGTTTTGGCCGAGGCATAACCTAATATTTTCCTAAAACCAGGAGGATAAAATGGCAGACACGACCACCCCGAACATCGGCAGCTTTAATAAACCAAGTGAAGGCATGGCAGCAATAAAGAATTTTGCGGAGGGAGTAGATCAGGGAAGTATATATACACCGTCACACAAGAAACCTGAAAAGAAAGAAACAAAACCTAAGAAAACCGATTACGAACTTGCTACAGAAGAAACAGAGTTAGAGAAAACAATTCGTGAACTGGAGAAAGCCCCGGAGCTAACGTACGCAGAGAGGCTAGAGAAAAACGGCATTACTCAAAAAGAGGCAGATGAAATTGTCGATACTTTGATGATGGGCGAAGAGTACCAACGTACGTATCAAATAACCAAGAAATACAATGTAACTTTTCGTACCAGAAAATTTAAGAACCAAGAACGCGTGTTGGACTTTATAGAGTCTGTGAATCCACAATTCCCTGCTTCGGTTGGTAACATTGTTTCTAAGCATAATTTGGCTGCATCGCTTGTACGTTTTCGTGACATTGATTTTAACGGGTATAAAGAAAAAGATAAATTAGACTGGATCGAAAATTTGCCGGATATTATAGCTAATGTATTGGCTCGGAAACTAGCTAAATTTGACCAAATGATTCTGGACGTTTTGGATGAAGGCGCTATTGAAAATTTTTAAGGTCCCCGCGTGGGCGCGTGCGGGCGGCGTATCTTTGTCGCGGAGTTGCGCTCCCTCCGCGGGGCTCTGTTAGTGAGCGTGTAATGTTTGAGATGTATAAAAGAGAAGAACTTAATAAACTAGCTGAATGGGAAGCTACAATGCTGGTGACAGCGGCTTTCTTTGGTTTTGGCGGAGAGACAAGCTACAAAGTCGTATCTCGAATGAAGCAGGAACTAGCTACGCATCTTAATCACGAGGCTTACAATGCTGAGTCCATTGTTAACCAACTTTATGGTAAACTAGCGGCGATACAAAAGGACAGGCAAGTAATAGAACGTCTGGAGTCTATGACTGTTATATAAAGGCCCGAAGATGAGAACGTTAGACGACCTTGAATCATATAAAATGCAGCAAATGGGTGCAACTCCACTGCCGGCTACGGCTATGATGTCGACTCCGTATCCTGCGCCCATGACACCTATGCAGGTGTGGCAGCAAAACTTCCAAGGCATGTCTATTGCTGCGCATCAGGCATATGGCCTGCAGCAGACGCAGCAGTGGAATATTAACAACCCCGTTGGTGTACCAGGGATGGGCGTATCTCCGGCTCAGATGACATCGGCTCATCTGGCGTCGCTTCGTGCTGGAGCGCCAGCTCCTCCGCCGCCTCTTATGTCTACGCCAGGCGCGACCGGAATGTTTCATTCTCCAGCAGATGCCCTTGCTCAAAATCAGCTGATGTTGACTTCTGCTTTTTTGGACCCCAACAGAGCGTCGTCTAATTTAGCAGCAATGCGAGTCAGGCGTTGGGGGCAAGACGTTGGAAGCGTTGTAGGAACGGTCGCAGGTGCCGGGCTAGGGATGATGATAGGCGGCGGCGGTTTGATGGGGTGGGGAGCAGGTGTAGGAGGGTCAGTAGGAGGTGCTCTTTTAGGCAGTATCGGAGATGTTCCGGGCCTGGGACACGCTGCCCGTTTTTTCACAGGAATGGGCAATGAAAATGTAGCAGAACAGTTGTCTTGGATGGCTGGCGCACAACACGTAACTCATGGACGAGTGATGATGGGACCACGTGATGTGGGTCTTGGAGGCCGCGGCTTGAGTATGGAAGCCTCGATGCGTCTGGGCAGTCGTCTGCGTTCCATGTCTCAGGCTACTGGCGGTGAGCTCAATCAGATGGACATGATGAATCTGACGCAAGCCGCCGGAGATGTTGGTCTTTTGGAAGCAGCAGTAAATATCGATCAGATAGCTAGCACAGTTAATAATCTCATGAAGATTGTAGGAAAATTAGGGCGTCTGACTGGAGATCCAGATTTCAGAAATAACTTACGAGAATTCAGTAACTTCCAGCGAATGGGTTTTACTGCCGAACAAGCTGTGCAGGCTATGGGAGACGTCGGCCGCTTTGCCAGAATGGCAGGCATGACTCGCGGACAGATGGGACAAGTCCTGCAAGTTGGATCTGCGCAGGGAGTAGCAGCCGGTCTGACAGGTGCAGTCGGCGGAGTTATTGGAGCACATGCTGCAGCACAGGAAAACCTTTTGCGCGGCGCATTTACGCCTATACAAAAAAATCTCTATGGGGATATCGGCCAAGTTATAAGAGAATCGCAGATGGGCTTTTTGAAAGGTCCAGCGCAATTAATGATTCCGTCGTTATTAGAGATGCAAGATGGACAAATAAGAGTATCCCAAGAGCGTATGCAAGAACTAATTCAGCCTGGTAGACCGATAGATATAAGACGAGTTGTTGCACAGGGTCAGCAAAATCTCATGAGTGTAGCTAGGCAGTACGCATCCCAACATAATACTGGCATGCAAGAATCTATAAGTCGTATTTTAGGTATGATGCCTGAATTTACGGCACAACTAGGTCAGGGGTGGCAAGGAGCAGGAATTGAGGCAGCGCAAGTCAACGTAGCTATGGGTCTTCGTCCAATGATGGGCGGGTACAACGCTCTTCTACAAGTAACTGGTAGCCACGAAGCAGCTATAGCTCTAGAAAAAAGGCTGAGAAATCCCAACTATATGAGACGACGTGTAGCTCAATCTAATGCGGAGATACAGAGAATTAGATTGGAAGCTCGTCAGGCAGCTAACGCTCGAGCAGCTGAATTTGCTCAACGTCGCGGCCTTTTTAATTTGTTCGGCGACGACGAAGAGGATGATGAACCTGTTGAAACACAAGCTATTGATCGTGAAATGCGTTTGCTGCAAGAACAAGCAGATAAAGCAGCGGGAATAAAAACGTTTCGATTGGGGGGAACCGCATCTGGCTTAGACCCACAGGTTGTAGAAGAACTTACTGGCGGAATAGACTGGGAAACACAAGCAGGAAGACAGCTTTTACGCAGAGGCGGTTTTTCAGAGTATGCACGTCTTCGAGCGGGAGATATACAAACTGTAACTGGAGCTGTTACAAAAGCCGAGCGACAGGCTTATCGTAGAATGATGGGATGGGAAGGAACTCTGTGGGGCGGTGTTGTAGCTGCTATAGAAACAACTGACACAGCGGCCCGACGCATGTCTTTAGAAACTGCACGTAGTGAAAAAACTATTACGTCGGCACGAAAATTAAGCAGGCAGCAATTTTTGAATATGGAATCTCAGTTATATGGAGAATTCGAACGTGTAGGTGGAGACGGGGCAGGAGCAAGTACGCTAGCTGTTTTAAAAGATGAGCTTATTACTAAAATTGCTGCTAGAGGCAGAGTTGGGCAAGGTACAAATCTAGATCAAGTTTTAGAAATGATAAGAATGTCTTTAAGTTTTAAAGTTGGGAAGTCTAAAGCCAATGCTATTTTGGCAGCACCAGGAAATGAAGAGTTCTTTAAGGCATATGCTGTTAAAGTAGTACAAGAAAGCGGAAATGAAGACGCTAACAAATCGTTTGATGAAACATTAGATGTCGCAGATTCCCTTGCCCAAAATACTATTGAGCAACTAGAAAAGCAAAGTAAGGATTTAACTAAAGATTTAGTACGGTTGTTCGAACGAGGAAAAGTAGTTGAGAGGGAGGACGAACCTCTTTCTGGTGCTTCAATGAAGTGGGGCGCGGGAAGCGTATCTGGTGGTACCGGCAGAACAACAGGAAAAGGTTTTACTGATTTTAAATACGTACACCAACGCGAGGCGTATAGAGCGCTAGTAAATGTAGGCAGGGGAAAAGACGCAGCTGATAAACGTATGATGTTTATGTTGGTTACTGCAGCTAGAAAAGCACCTGATGCAGAAACACGTCAAAGAGCTGAAGAAGAAATGCTGCGTATACGCAATAGGGGCACAGAAGACCAAAAGAGACTATTAGGAGAAGTTGAGCAGTCTATTACTGGTTTGAGTGAAAAAGCTCTAGGGACAGCGGGAAGACTGTATGGCGGCCTTAGTGAGCTAATTTTCGGAGAGGGAGAAGAGGGGGATTATGAAACACTAAGAGAAGAAGTGCAAAAAGGTTTTGCCGGCGAAAAGGGTGCTCGTCTTGGAGCTCTCGGTAATATTCCGGTTATGGTTGCAATAGAAAAAGAACTTAAAAAGCGAGCAGGTGGAACCGTCCCAACCGATAAAGCTACTTCTGGTGCTCCAGATCCAAAGGCAGAAAAGCAAGTGGAAACAGAGAAAAAGAAATTGGAATACCTGAAAGAAATGCGCGATGCATGGACAGGAGACGAGGGCATAGGTAAAGACTTAAAGGATATGACTGTAAACGTAAATAGTGCAATGGGTTTAATAAAAGATACTTTCTCAGGTGTACCTAAAAGCACCGAGGCGCTGTAAAATGTAAGGATATAAAATGCCTAAAGACAGACGCGAAAAACTGATTGTTTCTAACGGAATTAACATGGCCGTAGAAATCAACGAAGTTATTGTAGAAAACGCCAAGAATGCAACGTCAGCAGAGATTGAGTTACCGGGAATGATAGATCGTGCGTTTATGATATTTCATGAAAATAGTTTGGTTCCAATGACTGACTTCTTGTATCAAATTTCGACAGAAGCGGAAGCCGAGGGACTGTAATGTCATACTCTGACATTTCTAAATACACAGATTTAGTAGGTGGTATTCCACAAGTAAAAGATAGATCATATGGTGAACCGGGCGTGAACACTAATTATACGCGCACACGCGGAGTATTTTCTGAGTGGCCCGGAAGTACGCCTAAATATAAAACAAACGCCCGTTCTAGAGAAACAATGGCGCGTTTTCTAATACCGTTCTCGGGTAAGAATGTTAAAGATCGTTTTGACGAATCGTTTAGCGATCCTGAAACTAATAAATTGGCAAAATCTTTGTCATTTGCAACAGGAAACAGCGGTGGGTATATCGATTTTCTTCTGCAATCTGCACAAGAAATACACGGAGAAAAAGTTCAAGTCGTCGATTTCTTAAGCGACAATTTCATAGCATACTTCTTCGGCGCAAAGCCCCCAGTCTTTAGGTATACAGGAAAGCTATTAAATACTTACCAAGACGACTGGCGAGCTGCTTTTTCTATTATGTATCAAGAAATTATACGAGGTACCAAATTATCTCGTTACCGGAAGATGCTTACATTGACATACGACAACGTTGCAGTCAGCGGATATGTTTTAGACATGACGCAAATATTAACTGCTGATATGGAGATGGCTGCCGACTTTACGTTTAGTATGCTTGTAAAAAGATACGATATTTATCGTTTACCTGATACACCGCCTACTGATCCAGAAAGTGCTCCGAGCAAAGCCTTTCAGGTAGAAACTTTTGGGGACCTAAAACTTGGTGTTATAAAACGTACGTTTAGAACTGTTGGCCTTCCTACAAAGCGTACGCAAGAACGAGAAAAAACCAAGGAGCAGCCAAGTAAGGATAAAGTCGAAGTTAAAGAACCTATCCTTAGTCAAGCAGACTTAAATACCGAACAGGATATCAAAAATCATGTTTCTACTAAGAGGAAAGAAGAAGATCAGAAACTCACCTGTGAACCAGAAAATGGCGTTTGCGGCCCATGGGGAGAATTTTAACTTAGCTATAACGGCATGAGGGATAGATGACAGCATATACTTCGACACAAAGCGGCGACTGGTCAAATACAGCAACTTGGGGTGGTAGTGGTCCTCCTGGCGACGGGGACACTGCTACTATCGAGTTAACACATACTGTAGAAATTGACGGCGACACAGTTGTTGGAACGAGTCCCGGTGATAAAACAACGTATGTACTTGTTATTAAAGACACTGCGCAACTGAAGTGGAAAGACAGCCCTTCTGACAATTGGACCTTTACTGTAAAAGGCAATGTAGACATTCAGCACGGCGGCAAGTTCTCAGTGGGGACGTCGTCCAATCGTATACCGTCTGACAAAACTGCCACCGTCTATTTTCCGACTACTGTAACTACTGGCTGGAAGATCAATTGTGATGGTTTGCTTGAGTCGTACGGTGCTGAAGCATACCATATGGAAGATGCTTCTTCTCAACGTACATTTTTAGCACAAACAGTTACTGGTGGTGTATCAAGTGATATTACAACTGCACACCCAGTTAATTGGCTAGCGGGAGATACTGTATGGTTGGGAACCGGAGCAAATCTTTTATCTATTAGTACTCCGGAAAAAGTACTAATTGATTCTAAAACAAGTGCTTATGAATACGGAACTTCGTTACTTGTTTACAATCATACTAAAAACGACTTCTTGGTAAATGCCGAGAGGAATGTAATTTTCAAAGGTGAAGATAGCACTCATGGTGTAACAATCTACACTAACGCCATAAGCTCTGCTAATTACGACGAATCCAAAGTTAATTTAGACTGGACAAAATTACAGTATTTCGGTACTGGAGACGCTGCCACCGACGCGGCGATTTACTACAAAATCAACGTTGGCGATACCCCGCTCGAAGCCGTTCCGGAAGGAAATCTATCTATTACAAATACTGTATTAGACGATTTTGGACACTCGAATGCTTACACTATTTATGTAAGCTCTGATTTATCGTTTGCTGGAACTTCAAACATATTGGATAACGTACATATTTGGAATGGAAAGAAGTGCTTATACTTGGAAAGCGATGGGGTATTTCGCGTCAAAGACCTGACGTGTATAGGAGTGGACAGCTGGTCGGTTTTGGCCTACCAAGGCGACGTCCGCGTCGACGGGTTGTGGTTCAGTCCGATAACGTATGGAGCCAATACAAACCCAGCAGTCAAAGGCAGTGTTAGTGAACTTAAAAATTTCATTATTTATCAAGCACAAACAGGTGTTTTATTCGAAGACGGAAGCGCTGTCCGCTACGCGCGCACAAAAGAAGTTCTGTTAGAAAACGGGTGGATGAGCCGTTTGTCCAGTATGGGAGTTTTTACCAATGGTGATCAGGTTCATCGCGGCGTTGCTCGCAACGTCGCTATTAACGGCTGTGCCAACATGGGATTTAATTTTACCAAAGGTGGTGAATGGTATCTCGAGAACTGCCGAGTAGATCGTTGTTTGGTTGGTGGCATAACAATGTCTACAGGACTTACGACTGGGCATCCTTATAATCTTACTTGTAGAAACTGCCAATTTGGAAAAGATTCAAGAAATACAGGTCACAACGTCGTACTGTATGGTACCAGCATCGGTCGCATATCCGAAGGTCGTATGATCATGAAAGATTGCACCTTTGTAAAGCCGATTAGCTGGGCAGCGTATAACGGCTATTCGTATCTTACTGAAGCTATGGGGTGGGGATGCTATCAATATACAATGGCTGACTGGTCTTACCGGATGACAATGGCACACGGCCGAACTCTGGAATACGATAATTGTAAAATATACGAAGACAGCGAACTAACTACCGAAGTCTTTTCGACGACCTATCCAGATGTTACCCACTTGGTAGTTGGTGGAGGTGGCGGCGAAGTTCGCAATGAACCTACCGAGATTCTAGATATTTTCGTACCGCCTGAAGGTATAGAAGGCAATCTAGCAATGAAAATTCTACCATTTTCCACAAAAGCACCGTTCATTGCTAATTATGCACATCCTATAAGAATTCCGTTAAACAGTGGAGAAGCTCTCAGCATCAAAGTCTATTTCAAAAAAGATGTTGATAATCCCATGTTTCGTCCTGGCTTGTATTTGTACGGACCTGGTTTTTACGATGAATACATTCTGTCATCCGGTGTGGGCGGCTGGGAAGAAGCTTCAGTAGGAGGCACAGCCGCAAGTATGGGTGAAGCTATATTATATATATCTGGTGGTGCTAACGTTTCCAGTCCTAGTTCATCAGATCACCAAGATTCTGTGTGGGGGCCTCCGTCAGTTGGTTCTGGGATGGAAAGTGAAGATGCTTTTGGTGTTGTAGTTTATGCCGATGGTTTAGACATCGAAATAACATAAAGGTGGTCGGCAATGGCTTATGTTTACAGTGTTGCAAGTGGTAATTGGCACGATGGTTCTACATGGCATACCGGAGCAGAACCTACACCATATGACGTTCCTATTATTCAAGAACCACATACAGTTGTTCTTTACATATCACGTGAATGTGGTCATGGCGGAGTTCATCCTCATGGCAGTGAGGGAATAACAGTTAGAGGGAATTTGGTCTTTTACCCCACAACGAATCCCATGTTAACAGTAAAGGGACCAATCAATATTATATCAACAGGAACAATACAAATAGGAACACCATCGACACCTATGTCTGGTCCAGGACTTGCAGGACTAACTCATCGGGGACAAGGAGGCTACCAAGCACCTTTTATGTGGCTAAGAATACAAGGTCATTTGATGGCTTACGGAGATCCTTTATATAGACGAGCCGGCCTATTTTGTAGAAAAACCACCTTGGCTTCTCCCGCGTCTGCTGGTGCGGGTGTAACACTAACATTCGTAGATCCTTGTGGATACCAGGCAGGTACCGAACTGGTTATAGGAACTGGAGCCAATCCTTCCCGAGAAATATTCAACGATGCTGGTATTTATAGCGCAACTACGTATAGACCTGAAACAGTTACTGTGACAGCTCCGGGGGGAGATGCCTACAGTGCTGTTGCTACATTGGCCTATGACCACGATGCAGGCGATGTTGTGTTTCAAAAAGATTCCAATATTTATATCGGTGGAGATAGATTTGATTATTTTTGGGGCACTACACGTATGTCTGTTCGTATGGAAGGTGAAAGCGAATGGATGCAAAATCCTGGATATACAGGTCAATGGCCTGGTCAGATAGAATGCGATAATGTCACTTTCGGTCGCGGCACAGACATGCTTCACTTTGTAGGAAACAGATGCGACGTAGATGACAGCAAAGTTAAAATAACAAATTGCTCCGCGTATGACATTACAGGATCTTTTCTTAAATTCGATAACACTGGTTATACCAACATAAAAAACACATCGTTAAAGCTGGATAGATTACATGCTGTTGATTGTGTCAATGGTATCCATGTTACATCTATACCAAAAACGTATTTAAAAGTTGGGGAGGCCCACTTTTTAAATCTTACTGGCAGTGGGATTAAATCGGAGGGAACAGGAACTGACGACGCTGGAATAGATATAAATAATTACACCTACGTTGCTGATCCTAACGCTATTTCAGGGGGTTCTGGAGCAAATGCAATTGAGAACAAAGGTGGTTTTATTAATATAAAACAGACATTTAATAGCTACGTTGCTAATACCCACATATACCAAGACTGCTATGACGACCAACCATCCGGGCGTCCATTGCTTCATTATAAAAATGCTAAATTGTATAACGCTACAGGAAAAGGGGTGTACATCAATGAAGCTATGGGACGTATTGTTCAATTTGATGACGTTGTTATTCGTAATGCTTCTGGTTCTGGTGTTGAACTCGCTGGTCGTTACAAACATAGTTTCAACTGCAATGGGTGTATGTTTGACAATTGCAATCGCGCTGGTAACGATCCGGGGGGTGCGATTACCTTAGTTTCGCCGACTGCAGTGCCAACGTCTTGGACCTATCAGTTTAAGAATTGTACGTTTGGAACCAACGCAGTAAACAACCGCGCTAATATCATGTTAGAAAACAGTTCGTCGTTTACTTCTTCTGGACGCCTAGTTTTGAGTGACTGTACTTTTAAAAAGCCCGGACCTGTGACATTAGGTTATGGACAATGGTGGAAAGCAAAAGCTTGGTGTGTCTATGACAGCAATCTAGCAGACGTAGACTTGCGAACACAGTTTACTCAAGGTCGTAGCTACGAATTCGTCAATATCTCAGCACTGGATGAAAGCGATGTAGATCAATGGCCGATAGAATATCCAGGAATTACACACTTTGCAGTCGTTGGTGGAGGTGGCGAAGTCTACAACGAATCGACTACTGTCATAGATAGTACTTTGGGAATGAAAATGTGTCCGTGGTCGGTTATTACCCCCTGTCCAGGGAATAAAGTCGCTCCTATGCGAATTCCTGTTACAAAAGGGAAGATAATCGACGTTGGAGTGTCTTTACGTAAGAATGTTACGATGCCGGAAGGATTGCGTCCAGCGATGGTAGTGAGAGGTCTCGGCATCGACGAGCGTGTAGAAATGTCAGATGCGATCGATACGTGGGAGGAAGTCAGCCTAAAAAAAGCTGTAGCAGAGAGTGGTTTTTTGAAAATGTGGATTGAAGGTGGAGCGAATCATCATGCGGGTGCAATAGACAATCAATTTCAACCATTGGCCTTGGGCAATGTCATTTCATACGCAGATGCCTTTACTCTAAATTTCAGCGATCCTGTAAACATTCAAACTCATCCAACACTTTCGACCGATTTGGTTTCTTATTACACATTCACAACCGACGCTACCGACGTAACCGGAAACGGTCACGACGGGGTGGTAACTGGAGCAGCACACCAAGGATCGGGATATTATTATTTTAACAATAATGACTATATAACCATCGATCACCACGTCGATTTTAGCAATCCAAGTTTCTCTGTATCGTTTTGGATGAATACTAGTTCTACTGCTCCCGGACAAGTCATTATGGCAAAACGGGCCGATGTTATGCAGTGGCAATTCAGTACATACGATCTGCTACCAGGACTAGGTGTCCGCTTAGATATCGGCATCGGACCGTTAGAGACTTATTACGTAAGAAAACCAGGGCTGCCAACCACTCAGTGGGAACACATTGTAGGAACCTATGACGGCTGGACATTAAAAATATATTCTAACGGTGAACTCATTAATGCAACTTCAACTCCTCGTGGACCTAACTATGCTTCGGATACACCTATAGTTTTGGGTGCTGCAGCTACAGGCGCATCTGCACCGTATACAGGAAGGTCAAATTTTATGCTAGACGGTAGCATAGACGATACAGGCATTTGGGGTCGTGCGCTGACAAAAGATGAGGTTATTCAGTTGTATAACAACGGCAATAAGTTGACATATTAGCGGCTAGGAGACTTATCGTGGCTACAGGCAAAAGTGGCGCGTTTCCTTTTTACATGTGGGAATTAGAAGATCCGCAGTACGACGGTGGTATGCCAATGGGAACAGGTATGCCGCTCCCATATACCGAACTCGTCGGTGCAACAGCTATAGACCAGCAGACGGTAAGAGTTGAATATTTCGAAGAGATGGAGCACTCCGACCCGGGAACTTCTACCGACACACTGAATCCCAGCAATTATACTTTTACTGGAACTGTTACCATCACTGTCGATAGTGTATCGTTGAACCAAGCAGACCCAACAATTGTAGATATTACAATCAATGAAGACGAAATGACTAACGGAGCCGCCTATGACGTAGAAGTTTCTAACGTCTTGTCCTTAACTGGACTTCCGTTGGATCCTACAAAAGACTCGGCCGGTTTTACTGGTATTGGAATTCTACCACAAGTAGAAAGTGCATCTGCACTAGATTCAGATACAATTCGCCTCTGGTTCGACGAACTCATGACCCACGATGTGCCTTTGCAAACCCCTACCAATTACACTTTTAGCGGACCACGAGCACTGACTGCATCGTCGGCAACTCCTGCTGATGATTCTGGGAAAACGTATGTAGATATAGATGTTAACGAGGAAATGACTACCGGCGGCACGTATTCTGTCCGAGCGTGGAACGTTTCTGACTTGGCTCAGAATTTCATAGATACTGGAAACAACACAGCCAGTTTTGATGGTGTCGGTGTTCCTCCACAAGTCGAACCAGACCCGGTGTCTTTTGACCTAGAATATGTCCGCATTAGATTTAATGAACTTATGGGTGCGAGTGCGTTAGTTTCAACTAACTACAATTTTACTCCTGAGTTAGAAGTTACTAACGTCCAAAAAGTTATAGACGACTATACCTACGAACTTACAACGGTTGAAAACGAAGGAAATACTTTTTATACACTAACTCTCGAAGATATCTATGACATTGCTAATAATGTCATTGATCCAGACCATGACACGGTAACGTATACAACCCCCGAACGCGTTCCACCAATTATCGAAATGTATCCAGATTCTGGTACTTCGATAATGAATATTCGTAGGAACATAAAAATAACTGCTAGAGACGACGTGGAAGGACATACAGGAATCAATATTTCTACTTGGTGGATTAAGGTTTCTTACCTCGATTCCAATGGCGATCGGCAAGAAGAAACAGTAATGGAAAGCGATACTTTATCAACACGATATCAGGGCGAGAAATCTGGAGACCCGATGGATCCTGTAATCGGCGTATCATGGCTATTTAGACCAAAAAATAATTGGCATCCATACACCCAATATAACATAACGTCATATGTTGAGGACAATACGGGGAACGCCAACGTTAATTTGTTGATAGGGTATTTTTCTACAGGTCCAGCGCGTTGTTTCGAAGACACAAATACCGAAGCTACGGCGTATGATCTAGCTATTATAAATTCGATACAAGAACCAAACGCCGAAAAACTGCGCCAGCTAATGTTGCTGAATTCTACAGATTCTACAAATAGGTTAATACAAGCACGCGCAGTCATGCATTTAGCTACCAAAACAGATATGAGAGTGCTCGTATCCGATGTCTTGGATTTGTCGTTAGTTGACGAAATTACATTGTGTGACAGAAAACCGGTGCTTACTACCTATACTAAAATAATTCGGTACAAAAAATACGCGCTGGAAGCGTTGAAAGCTCTTCCTGTAACTAAAGAACTGCAAGCAGTCTTGGAGCAGTATTTAAATAGCGAGTCATCCATTTACGTCGTAAATGCAATGGCAGTAATTGTTATACTTGCTGCTTTAGAGAGCTAAAATGACGACACACTATTTCAGCACTAACAAAGCAAAAGAAGGCTCATTTCTGGTTTACATAAACGGTATAGAAGTTCCGGTGCAAGGCGTACGTGTGGGTATGGGTGTTGGTCAACTTCCAGGAGCAACTATATCTACGGCCCCTGATCAAACTCTGACTAGATTGGGACACGAAGACAGAGTTGAGGTTGGTATTTTTTATAAAGACGATGTTCATTCAGCTATTGAAGGACATGCGCCTGACTTTCGCCTGTTATTTGATGGCAACATATCCGGCTGGTCGTATTCTAACTCCTTCGCAGGTAGATCTTTGCAGTTTACCTGCGAGCACCACACAAAAGTTCTTGAGACTTTGCAGCCTGACTATATCTTAGGACCAAATTCAGCCGCAATGTCTGTTTTGAATTTTGATTCTGCTGCAAAAAAGCTGCAGACCTCAAGCGGCCTTACCTTTCCGTGGATGCTATTTTTCTTCGGTTTTAGTAGTGCTACTGGAAAAGAAGGAATAATACAAAGGCCGTACGATTTAATTACAAGATTCTTTCAGACTTGTGTAGATTATACAGTCGCTCCTGATTTAGGGTCAGTTACGACAAGTACATTTTATTCTCGGCATTTCAAGAGAGTGGGTTTGTTGTATCGTTTTATCCCGTCTCCTTTTATAGAAACCAACTTGCCTGACAAAGATGGTTTGCCGGGTGTGTTTCCTATATTACAGGGAACACAACACAAAAAGGTAGTAGAAGCTTTTTATAGAAAAGTTTCTGAAGGTGGAGTTCGTACTACAATCTGGCAAGCTTTTCAAAATATGTTTCAATCGTTGTATTATGAAATTTTATCTATTTCTACGGCACCCATAGCTCAGTTAGAAATGACTGCAGATACACTCGAGTATGGACAGATTTTAGGTCCACCTAATTGGGGGGACGCTTATCCAAAAATTCTTACGCCGGGGTGGGCCGCTAGAACTAAAAAAGCGTTTGCGATGGATCTTAACCGTCCGAATTGTTTAATAAATCACATTACTAAACCCCAGTGGTTATTCGGCGTTGTTCCGTCGTGCAACGTTGTTTTTCCGTCAATAATTAAAAACATAAGCTTTGACGAAAATTACTCAAAGCAACCTACGCGTTTTGAAGTTAGAGATCGCAGCATGTCCGACTGGTTTTCACAAAATCATAGGGTGCAAAGTGCGCTTGCTGCACTTAGGTATGGTTATCCTGAACAAATAGAAAACGAATTTAATAAGAACAGCTCTGTAAACGGTATTGAAAGCAATCCTCTTGTTTCAGGAAAAAACCTGCTAGTTTGGCCAGAAGAATTTTTTAAAGGCCCTGTTTGCGCTCAAGCAGATCCTCCTCGATGGCTAAACTATGTTGCTGATTATTACAAAACTGAAATGTCAGCAGAACAAGAAATGGCGCGCGATGCTTTGAATTATATAGAAGAAGCGCTGGCAGATGTTTGGACGAGCGCATACGATATGGCAGTCGCAGAACTGGAACCTGTAGAATATTCAAGTGAGGAAAACAAGAACGAAGAATTCCAAAAAAGGTTGACTGAGTTACAAACCCAGATGGAAGCGCGTTTGTTTGAAACAGAACAAGTATATATCAGAAGTCTTTACGAACGTCGTGTCATTACCGAAGAAGTTAAAAATATTGATGACCTAAGAAAAAAATTAACCAGGCGTGCCGAAAATAATAATATTTCTCTCCAAGCTATTATGAGAGATATGGCTAGGTACGAATATCATCGCCTACGCAGCGGCTTGAGAAAAGGCAGCGTATCAATGGCATTCAATCCGTACATCGTACCCGGCTTTCCTGCGATTATGTTCGATAACATGGAAGACGGCCAGCATTTTGTAGGGTATGTTACTTACGTAGAACACGTGTTATCGACAACAGGCATGGAAACAAACATTCAATTTGTGCACGGTCAAACACTCGACGAATTGATACAAGAAATATACGACGCACGTGTAGGGAACTGTTTTGATGGGGTCAAAAAAGACATTGCCATGGGTCCGCCGACGCCGCTTCCGTTTTTACAGGAAGTAATTCAGGACCAGAAAAAAGCAGAAACATATTTTCAAAAAGTTTTTCATCAGGGGGCTGTATATTCTACAAGGAAAAGTAAAACAGCGGCGTTCGACGTTACAAAAGCAATTAGACTTGTAAAAGCCGGAAAAAACGAAAACGAATATCTTGGGTTCGATAAAATTTTTGACGCAAGAACAGTCGAAGTGCAAGCTAAAAGAGCAGCTGAAAAAATTAAAATAGAAAAAGAAATTCAAAGTGCGCTAACTAAAAAAAGAGAAAAGCTGCAAGCTACTTGGGCTGCGTATAAAAAAACTGAGCCGCAAACAGTGCCCAATCCAGAAGCAAAGACATCGATTTCGTATAATACTCCGGAAGAAGTTCCAGCAGATACACTTACCAGCAAACAGATAGATGACATTATAGAAGAAGACATGCGCAACGAAGAGATATTTCTTCGTTACGAAAAAAGAGAAGAGCAGCTAAAAAAATATGCTCTTGAGCCAGATACATATTTGCCTAACGAGGTGTTAGATAACTATATCGGCATTAGCCCTACGAATACGTTTGCACCGATGTTCTCCAGGCACGACGAGGCAATGCGATTTATATCTAGGCCAATATGTACGCTTGATGAATACGTAAAGTTTAGGGGTAAGTGGGGTTTTCCTTATAAGACAGTTTTACCGGATGATCCTGTGCAAGGAAAAGGCGCTTTATACTACGAACAGATATTGAAGTTTTCTATTGGTCCGGGGCAGACGCCTAAATTTGATGCAAATAATTTCGTTGTGTCCCCTCAAATAAAAGATATCCCAGACACACGCGCTGACTGGAACACGAGATTATTAAACTACCGAAAAAAGGTACTTTTTGGTAAAGTACCAAAGAAGAACAAGGAGAATAAGTAATGGGTCGAGAACAAGACTTAATCGTTTGGAGAGAGTGGAAACGTATGCCTACTCCTCAAAATCTCGACACAGTTTTGAAACAGCTAGATCCTATTATCCAAACGGAAGTTAATCGTTGGTCGGGTACTTTGGCACGGCCCTTACTCGAAATAGAAGCCAAAAGGCTGGCGGCAGAAGCAATTCATTCTTACCGTCCTGGTGGAGGAGCAGCGCTAGCGACGCATGTAACCAATAGGCTTAAAAAACTGTCGCGGCAGTTGTATACACATCAAGACGTTGCTCGTATTCCAGAGTATCAACGAATTAAATATAATACTTTCGTGAGTGCCCAAGCCAAACTGGAAGACAAATTCGGTCGTCCGCCAACTACTAATGAGTTAACGGATGAACTCGGTTGGACAAGACCGTATTTGCAACGTTTTCAAAAAAGCATCCGCAGAGAATTTTTAGAAAGCGGAGATCCTCCTCCGATGTTCGAAAGTACGTCCGACGATTCGGGGTTAATAGATTTTGTTTACAATGATATGTCCCCCCAAGACAAACTTATTTTTCAGCATACAACAGGGTACGGAGGTTCTTCTGTACTAAATAATGCACAGCTTAGAAAAAAGTTGAAACTCACGCAAGGACAATTAAGCTATAGAAAACGAAAGCTTATAGATGATATCAGTGCCGCTACAGGCGGTGGGATACGCTAATGTCTTACGTCAGTGATGTGCCATCCAATCGTACTACGCCGCTCGAGGCGACAGTTCCTAGAAAGCTGCAAAAATACTTGTATTTTGCTAACAAAGAACGCGCCACTTTAGAAAACAACGTTTTTATATATCTCAATAAACTTGATCAACAAAAACGGTCATATGTAGGAAATTTGCTGTATCGTGTTATTGCTTCTGCGGTTTTTATTCCAGCGCACCGAAATAATTTTGTGCCAGGAGAATTTAAAGTCGAAAACATGAAGTATTTTGTAGTTCACAGACCAGGAATTTTTTCTCCTAAATGTAGTTTGCTTAGTACTATTCGAACGTTTGCATGGAAAACAGGCGAAGTTGCGGCATCTCATTTTATTGTTGGTTATAATGGTGAATTAATACAAATGGTTGACTTAGGAGATCTAGCAAACCACTGCGGCGAAACGACGGGAAAAGTATTTAACAAAAACAGTGTTGGCGTCGAGCTAGAAGGGGCCATTGGAGATCCTATAACACTCGCTCAGTATAAAACGACGGCTCAGTTAATACGTACACTCAACGGCGTTAGCGGGTTTCTTCCTAGTTTACAAAGTAGTACATTTATACAAGATGCTAGAGAAGTTCTCGTCGGCCATTCTGAGATATCCCCAGGCAGAAAACACGACCCCGGCCCAAATATGAACTACTCTCTCTTGGCAGCAGAAATACAGAATGCGCGGGATGTGACTAGCCCCTACAGAGCGCCTTTTGATCCCCGTATGGATTTAGAAAGCTCAATTCAAAATATTGTAGCACAGGCACAAAATCCTGGATCTGCGGCAGAAATAGCTTTATTGAGCTCGACCACGCAAACATCGCTTGCTACAATGCGTGCAATGATGCTTCGTTTTAGCGAACGATCACAGATGGCGCAGTGGGCATCAAGTATGGCACAAAAAAGTGCGGCATTTATCGGAAGAACATTAGCTGATCAATTAAAAATAGCCCAAGCACTAGGGCACAAACCACCGAAAGTTTCTACAAAAGGAATTGATACATATATCAATTTTAAAGAAGGTGAATATACGAAAGGTTAACAATGCCCTATGACCTATATATCGAAGGAATATCTGATGTTACTTTGGCCAACGGTCCACGGGTCCTTACTTTCGGTAATTACCCTCGACATATTGGAATACAAGGTATATACAAGCTAGTAGTTCGTTTTATAAAATGTTTTTTGACTCCTCGAGGGTCAGACCCGGCAGACCCTGATTACGGAACGTCGTTGATGGCATCGTTTCCAGGAAACGTTGATCCGAAAACAATACAAGCTCTTGTTTCTCAATCGGTCCAAGAAGCACTAGATAAGCTTCGTGAATACGACATAGAATACCTTCTTCCGGACGAAGAAAGACTTTTTTCTGTTGAAATAGAAGATCTTGTAGCTGATACCATAAATGGAAATGTAACTCTAAAGCTTAATCTAAAAAACGTGGCAGGGACTGTCGCACTTTTCTCGGTTCCTGTAGCCGAAGGGGCGAATAATGGCTGAAACAATTGTCATTACAGAAACAGATCGCATCGAAGCCGAAAATATCATGGAGCAGTATTTGTCTGATAATTTGCCTGATGTCGATTTCAGTAAAGGCAGCGCAGTTCGCGATCTGGTAATAGGCTCCCTCGCCTATATCTTTGCGTATCTAAAAAAAGAGCGTGATTTGGTTCGAGCACGACAGTCACTGCTTTTGCTTGGAGCTCTGACAGGAACGGACGTAGATGATGCGGTTGATGAGATATTGTCAAATTGGTTTATCAGGCGTCGCGACGGTCAGTTTGCTACGGGAACAGCTACGGTTTACCTTACAAGAAGCACGTCGGTAACAGTACCAACGACAGCGAGATTTTATAAGTCAGCTACTATCCAGTATGTAATCAATTCTGATATTGACTTGGCTTACAGCGAAGATGATTTATTGCCCCTTGCTGATTCTTCCGGAGAAATTGTTGCATATGCATTGAACGTTCCTCTTATTGCTATTTCTCAGGGCGAAGAATACAACGTTGCGCCTGGCTCATTCTCCGATTTTACTCGGTTCTCAGCGTATATCAGTCGCATAGAAAATACTGCGTATTTTTCTGGCGGAGGCGGCATTGAAACAACCACAGACATGTTAGATCGTGCAGAAACTGCAATTAGTGTCCGAGATTTAAATAGTGCCAGATCAATAGATGTAACACTAAAAGACCTGTATCCAAACGTGGAGGATGTGACAGTCATTGGATACGGTGATCCAGAAATGCAAAGAGATTTAATAACAGAAGGCGCAACGAGTACACGTATACATGTCGGCGGACATGTAGATGCTTATCTCAAAATGCCACTTACTGTATCCAAAACATATACAGCAGAAATCGGAGGAACGTTTACTGATACGCGCGAGCATTACTATATTTTGCGGGATGACACTGTCGCCGACTTTTCTACTATATCAAAAGGCGATGTAATTTCAATGTATAACAACGCACCGACCAGCGAAGCTAACATGTATTTTGTAAAAAGTTCAACACCTTATGGTATTGAAGTGTCTTCAAAATCTCCGTTTCCTGGTGCTGTTCCTGTAGTAGAAAGTTCTTTCGACGATGGCGTAGTCACTGCCGCTGGAGATCAATTAGAAACAACTAGCCACAACTTCGGCAAAGTATTAATTACATATGATGACGGTGAAGTCGAAGATGTTTCAGCTCAATTTATTTCTTTAATCTATACTTTTACCGCAGATGATGTTGGTAAATGGGTACGTATCAAAAATTCATCTTTAGGTAATAATGGTACATATAAAATAGTAGCCTTAGTTACTGAAAACAGAGTCGAAGTACGTAATTTGGAAGTAGCTCCTCCGGTTTTTGTATCTGAGACAAATTTAGAGTGGGACTTACTAGAAGCGACTGACTTAGGAAAATGGATTAGTATAAAAAACTCAAAGGCAGAAGCAGCACTCCCCATGAAGACCGCCTCTACGTAGACGCTGTTCGTCACGTGATAGAGCTCGACGAGCTCGGCGCAGCGGAAGTCGGCATCCGCGCCCACGTGGAGCCGATCGCCGAGCACGATCGGAAT
>Ga0209536_100001586_pt1 | contig 37293 bp, 30 predicted proteins | sample DeeMarSeWOR28_12_FD_187461 | JGI IMG/M metagenome (GOLD analysis project Ga0209536, IMG submission 187461) | Marine sediment microbial communities from White Oak River estuary, North Carolina - WOR-2-8_12 (SPAdes) (version 2) | ecosystem: Environmental > Aquatic > Marine > Intertidal zone >... | reverse complement strand
CTCGGCGATCTCCATTTTCATCGGCGGCACCATCGGCATCGTGGCCGGTTTTTTTGGCGGCCGGTTGGAGAATGGCCTAATGCGCTTCACCGACATCATGCTGGTTATCCCCGAATTCCCGCTGATCGTCTTGCTAGTGGCCCTAACCGAGCCCAACCTGCTGAACATCATCCTGGTCATCGGGCTGCTGGGCTGGACCGGATCAGCCCGGCTGGTTCGCTCGCAAACGCTGTCGGTTAAACAGCGCAAGTACGTCTTGCGGGCCCGGGCCATCGGGGCCGGCAACGGCCACATCATCCAGCGGCATATCTTCCCCATGGTCTTGCCATTGATCGTGGTCAACACGGTGCTGGTCATCTCGCTGGCCATCCTCAACGAGAGCGCCCTGAGTTTCCTGGGCTTGTCCGATCCGACCAAGATCAGTTGGGGGCAGATGTTGAATTTCGCCTTTACGCGGGGGGCGATGAGCGCCGGGGCCTGGTGGGCGCTGGTGACGCCGGGCCTGGGGATCGTCTGGCTGGTGCTGGCCTGCACATTGTTGGGCCAGGGGATGGAACAGGTCTTTAATCCCCGGCTCGAGACACATCACCTGTCGGTGGGTAAGAAGATGATCGCCCGCAGAAGGCAGCCGGAGCCGGTCCCGGCCGAAGGGCCGGGCTTAGCACCAGGAGATTAAGGAAGTAAGGGCGCAAACGCGAATACGAGTTACCAACAGATTGGAGTCGAAAGGGGTATGCTATAACGATTAAGGACGATCGGACCAGGAGTTACCGAAAAGAGCTGCAAAAAGCGCCGGTTATTTTGGAGGTGACCGGCCTGTCCACGGATTTTCTGATCAAGGATGGACCGCCGGCGCAGGCTGTGGTCGACGTCACTTTTACCCTCCGGGAGGGAGAGGTATTGGGGCTGGTAGGCGAGAGCGGCTGCGGCAAGACGACGCTAATCTTGAGCCTGATGCGGCTGCTGCCGGCCAACGGCCGGATCGTCGACGGGACGGTCCTCTTAAATGGGATCGACCTCCTCTCCCTCAGCGAACGCGAGATGGCCCGGATGCGCTGGAATGAGATAGCCATCATCTTCCAGGGGGCGATGAACGCCCTCAACCCGGTGCGGACGGTGGGCGATCAGATCGCCGAAGCCCTCACCCAATTTGAGGATCTGGCTACTAAAAAAGTCGTCGACGATCGGGTGGCGGAATTGCTGGACCTGGTGGGTATCGGCCCGGAACGGCGGGACCAGTATCCACACCAATACTCGGGGGGCATGCGCCAGCGGGCGATGATTGCCATGGCTCTGGCTTGTAATCCCCAGATCGTCATCGCCGACGAACCAACCACGGCCCTGGACGTGATGGTCCAGGCCCAGATCCTGGAATTGATGGAGAAATTGCGGGATGTGCTCGGCCTATCGATCATCTTCGTCACCCACGATCTGGGAGTGGTAGCCGAGATGTGCGACTCGGTGCTGGTGATGTATGGCGGGGTCACGGCCGAATACGCGGATGTGGATACCATCTATAATGACCCCCAACACCCCTATACCCGGGAGCTTTTACGGGCTTTCCCCGATATCAGCCGGCCGGCGGAGAAATTGGCCAGCATCCCGGGCTTTCCACCCCGGCTCAACGCCTTACCCCCGGGATGCCGCTTCGCCCCCCGCTGCCCGTCGGCCGTGGAGGTCTGCCATACCCTCCAGCCGGCCCAACACCGGCTAGATGACGGGCATCTGGCCAGCTGCCACCTGGTAGACCCGGCGGGTATTCCCGTCTTGGGCCAGGAAAAAGGGCAGTAGGCCGATGGAAGAAGCCCGGCGGCCGGTGATCGAAGTCAACGATCTGCGCAAATATTTTCCCGTCAGCCCAACCAGTCTCCTGGACCGGCAAGAGAAGCACGTCCACGCCGTGGATGGGGTTAACCTGGTGGTCGGCGCAGGGGAAGTGCTGGCCCTGGTTGGGGAAAGCGGTTGCGGCAAATCGACGCTGGCCTTGACCTTGATGGGGCTGGAGCCGATGACGACCGGCAGCGTTAAGATCGCTGGGGATGAGATAGGGACGATGAAGGGCAAGGATATGCGCGCCTTGCGGCAGCACATCCAGATGATCTTCCAGGACCCCTATGAGTCGCTGAACCCGGTCATGAAGATCGGCGATATCGTGGCCGAGCCGTTGAAGGTTCATGGACTGGCCAAGGATAAAGGGGAGCAGCGGGAGCGGGTTTTCCGGGCTCTGGAGGACTCGGGTCTGAAACCGGCCGATAACTTCGCCGGCCGGTACCCCCACCAATTGTCGGGCGGGCAACGGCAGCGGGTGGCCATCGCCGCCGCCCTGGTATTGGAACCAAAGGTCTTGCTGGCCGACGAGCCGGTGTCGATGTTGGATGTCAGTATCCGGGCGGAGATATTGAACCTGCTACTGGCGCTGCGCCAGGCGCGGGGCATCTCCATCCTGTTAATCACCCATGACCTGGGGACGGTGGGGTACGTGGCCGACCGCATCGCGGTTATGTACCTGGGCCGGATCGTGGAGACCGGGTCGACGCTGCAAATCCTTAAGAACCCGCAGCACCCCTATACCCGGGCTTTGCTGTCAGTTTCCCCGGTGCCGAACCCGCGCCAGCGGCGTGAACGGATAATCCTGCAAGGGGAAACGCCGAATCCAATCGATTTGCCTGGGGGGTGCCGCTTCCACCCTCGTTGTCCCATTGCCCGGCCCGAGTGTAGCCAGATAGACCCGGCCCTGGAGATGGTCCCGGCCGGGCACGAGGTGGCCTGCCTGGTGGTGAGTGGGCAGGTCGATTAGTACCTGTGGGGATTCACCACAGAGACACCGGGTTATTGTTTTTCATGACGGCACGCAGGACAACCCTGGCGACCCGAGCAGCGGTAATGGCTTGTATCAAGCGACTTGCACGAATATTTCAGGAAACTGTTCGGCAATTCGAAGCAGCGATTTGGCAGGCCCGCTGGGTTCTCGTCGACCTTGTTCCCAGTCTTGCACTGTGCGCAGACTAACCCCCATTAGGGCGGCAAAAGCAGCCTGTGATAACCCAAGCTTCTTGCGGATCTCACTGGGCGAAGAAGGCTCCGATAGTTCCCGCGTTCTCAAGTTCGCCTTTCCCGCCTTGAAGGCTTTGATCTCGCGAAGTCCATCCAGTATTTCTTGACCAATATCTCGCTCAGACATCTTTCATCTCGTCAACTATTTGCTTCAGAATATGCGCCGGAATCGTATCTTGCTCGCTTTTACTGTAAACCGTCAGTAGCCAGATTTCATCCTCGCTGACATGCCAGTAATAAATAATTCGGATACCATCGCTCTTGCCTTTACCGGAGATTCGCCACCGGAGTTTTCGGACACCGCCGGTACCGCGAATGATTACCCCGGCATCCGGCCGTTGAAGCAAGAACGATTGCAGGCCTGCATATTCATCATCTGTCAAGTAATCAACGATGAGTCTAGTGAAGACAGATGGGGATTTACTGCAGAGGCAGCGGGCGATTGTTATTCATAATGGATACCAGTTCGTCCAGGGGCAAGGCGTAAGCGGTGTGGCCTTTGAAACCGGTCATGGTCTCGGCCGCGGTGAGGGTGTTGAGAATAGCTTCTTCCACGGCTTCGCCAACGGCGCTAAAGAGGGGGTTCATCTTGTAGTTGGGCAAATAACGGATAGAGAAGGGCTCCTGGCGGCCGTCGGGGATGGAGTTGCCAGTGGCGAAGGCCAGGAAGAGGTCGCCGCTGCCGTTATGGCCAATGCCGCCGACACGGGCAAAGCCGACGGCCGCCCGCCGGGCCAGCCGGGCACATTGGCCGGGTAGCAAGGGGGCATCGGTGGCGATGACAATGATGATGGACCCGGGTTCAGGTTGGTCGTCCCAGGCCAGGGGCACCCGGCCGGGGCCAATGAGACGGCCGACGGGTACCCCGTCGACCCGCAAGTCTTCGCGGCTGCCGTGATTGGCCTGGACGAGAACGCCCAGGGTATAGGTCTTTTTCTCGATCTCCACCAAACGGGAGGCGGTGCCTATACCGCCCTTGAAATCGTGGCAGATCATGCCCGTACCACCGCCGACATTGCCCTCGGCGACCGGGCCCGGTCCGGCGGCCGCCAGGGCCTCATAGACGTGTTCCTGTTTGATGTGAAAGGCGTTCAAGTCGTTGAGCCAGCCATCCCAGGTCTCGCCCACGACGGCCAAAGATGAAAGGGAAGCCAGCCCTTTTTCGATGCCATAAGCCACCAGGGCTTCGTGTACAGTGCCGACGTGGTGGGTGCTGGTCAGGGCGATGGGGTAACAAAGGAGGCCTGACTCGGCCAGCCAGTGCATGCCGGTCAATTCCCCGCAGCCATTAAAGGAGTGGAAGGCAGCAAAGGCGTTATCGCGCCAGATCTGGCCTTCACGGGGCACGATGACGGTCAGGCCGGTGCGGGCGACCCGCGGTTGGTCATAGATGAGGGTCTTGTGGCCCACCCAGAGGCCGGGCACATCGGTGATGGCGTTGTGCTGGCCGGTGGGGTATGAGCCGATGGTGATGCCCAGGTCGCGAACTCTTGGTCGAGGCATGGATTACTCCTTGTCTGAAATAGCGTGAAGCCGGTCGGATGGAACAAGGGTTAATTTTAATTATCCGCCCTATTCGTCGCAACGTCGAAAAAAACTATTTGTTCAAAAAAGCTGCCCCAACTGCCTGAAAACACCCGCTTTTCGTCGCCAAATACGTTAGACGATGTTGAAACAAGCCTCCAAACAAGAAAATATTGAGCTCTGACGAGGTGCTCGGAAACTCATATAAGCCGTTTATTACTGGACTTTGATTTCCGGAATGAGTATTCGGCTTCCATGCTCGGGAGAAAGCTTCGACCCTGTCCTTTAGATCCTTGACAATCCACAAATCGGGGATTTTTCGCACTTTTTGCAAAGGAAGTTAGTGGGCTTCGAGAATTTTCTCTTAATCAGCCCGCATCGTCATCATTTAATCCTTGCTGCTTCAGCAAATCATTGAGGTCGGCTAACTCAGCGCGCATGGCTGCATTCTCTTGCCATAGCGGCGCCATTTCCTCTCTGACGATAGCCCGCCTAAATCTTGTTCGCCATCTTGTCCGCTCTCTTGTGGTACCAAAAGTCTCGTCGCCAGGAAATCAGTTAGGACGGCAAAAATGCCAACGCCAAAGGTCATCAGGATCATGGCATCGACCGATCAGTGCGAACAATGCCACGAGCGCAATTCGAGTGGTTGTGCTTCGTTTGAGACGTGCTCGAGGCGGGGTCAGCTACGACTTGTTGCGCTTGCTTCATCTGCGTTTCGCCACGCAGAACCCAGAGGCAAAGCCCGCTGATGGAACACGGCGCTATCAGCATCAGAGATCAAAAACGGCCGTCCCCATTTCTGGAAACGACCGTGAATTCTTCCGTCTGTTTGCGGTTCGTGTGTTAAAAACTCAGCGAATGACTACTAGAAGTTTCCTCCACCACTGTCTGGAAACCTGTTGCTCTGACGCCCACCATTACGATTTTCGCGCGGTCGCGCTTCGTTGACGCGCAACATACGGCCGTCCAAATCCGTATCATTTAGAGCCTTGATGGCCGCATTGGCTGCAGATTCTTCCATCTCTATAAAACAAAAACCTCGAAACCGTCCAGAATCACGATCAGTAATCATAGCAATGGAATCAACCTTGCCATATTGCGCGAACATCTCGCTTACTTGCTCTTCTGTGGCATCAAAAGACAAATTTCCCACATAAACTTTCTTAGACAATTCTTTCACAATCTCCTAAACTAACTCCCACGCGTGCTGCGCGGATGGCGCTTGCCGTGGGAAACATTATAACCCTACTATTATCGTCTCTTTCTGCAAAATGTCGACATAAATAGGACAAAATCATGCGATGCTCATAATCAGCGAGCGCACAGCGAAAAAATGAAAGATACTACTGACCAGAACGAACAGGTGCCAAATGGCATGATTGTACAACTTCCGAAAATTCTCTCTGCTTTTGCCTTGGATTTTTCATACATCGCGCCCTTTTATTTTCCTCTCACTTCTCATATTGCTCAAGCCAATCAAGCATAGCGTGAACGCTACCAGTGGCCAGGGCAATGCTTGTATCGGCCGCGCCGTAATACAACTGGATCGTGTCGCCATCAGGAGCAAGCGTGTAGCCACAAGGAAAGACGACGTTGCCCACATCGCCCTGCAGCTCATAAGGCTCTTCTGGCCTAAAGAACCACTCGTCGCTACGCTTTAAACAATGTTCTGGCGTATGCAAATCAAACAGCGCTAGTCCCAGCCGGTAAATGGCGCCAGCCGCTGTCTGGCGCACACCGTGGTAAATCACCAGCCACCCTTGTGCGGTTTCGATAGGCGGCGATGATAAGCCGATTTTATTAGCGTCCCACCATGCCCCACGCCGGGCCTCCATCATGATCTTGTGGCTGCCCCAATGCCGCAGGTCAGCCGAATAGGATATCCACATATGAGCCCTGGGTGCACTGACCGGGCGGTGGATCAAGGCCCAATAGTCGCCAATCCGATGTGGCAGCAGAGCTGCATCTTTGTCTTCCGGTGGCATAATCACCCCGTAGCGCTCAAAATGGTGAAAATCTTTCGTGAACGCCAGGGCCACGCCGGGACCGTCGCGCGTGTAGGCCGTATAGACGATGGCATACTGGTTTAATTCGGGAACGTATGTGATACGCGGATCTTCAATACCCCATAATTCTTCCGGAAAGTGATCGGGATCAGACAAAAGAGTGGGCTGGGAATCAATCTGCCACTCATCCACGCCATTGGCGGAACGGGCCGCACACAAGTGGGAAAGTCCACGCCGGTCCTCGACGCGGCACAGGAGCAAGGTGACTCCGTCAGGTAACAGCGTGGCGGCAGGGTTAAACACGGTATGAACCGGATAGGGCCAGTCGGCGGCGGTCAGGATGGGATTCAGCTTATGCCGGCGAAAAAGTTCAGGGGGTTGTTGATTCATTACGTTTGGGTCCCAATAGCGAGTAAGGGATTCTCGGCCAGGCGCAGCTCCAACAAGGTCTGGAGAAAGGCCAGCGTCGACTCCGCGCCTTGATTCTCATTGGGGCGGTCGGGGTGAAGGCCGTCTCGGCAGCCCCCCGTAGTCGGATCATAAACGGGCAAGTTTAAGTCGTTGCGTCCTAAGAACCATTCGAAGGCACGTCCTGCTTCTGTGTGCCAGCGTTCGTCGCCCGTGCTGCGATAGGCTTCAAGGCAGGCAGAGGCCATGGTTTGCGCCTCAACCGGCTGTTGATCAAATCTGGCCTGTTCACCATCCCGCTCATAAAAGCCGTTGGAGCCGATGGGGACAAAATGACCCCCTACTGCGTCCGCTCGCTGTAGGTCGGCCAGCCAACCAAGCGACTCCAGCCCGGCTTCGGTCATGGCCTTATTTGGAATCCATTGGCCACACATCAGCATGGCCTGCGACAGCACAGCGTTGCAATAGCTCAAGCTTGCTTCATACCAGCGCCAGTCATCCAGGCGATTGCTTTGATACAGCATGAGCAAACGCTCGGCTAATTCGTCCCGGACCTGGCCGGCCCGGCGATCCCCGTCAAAGCGTCGCAGATACTCATGAATACCGATGAGGGTGAAAGCCCAGGCCCGCGGGCTGGTAGTGTTGAGAATGGCGGGCAAGGCTTGCTCAAACAGCCAGCCGGCCATACTCTGCAGAGCCGGCGTGTTAGAGCGACCCAACACCGTGCCCAACGCCCACAAGGTGCGGCCATGGCTGTCCTCTGAGCCGCTTTCTTCCAACCAATGGCGTTGGTAATCCATAAAGTTGCGAAAGCGGCCAGTCTCACGATTGAAGGCATACCCGATAAAAGCGAGATAACGGGAAGCCAGGGTTAAAGCTTCGCCGTTGCCCAATTCCAATTCCGTCAGGTGCGTACTCACAATCAAGGCGCGGGCGTTGTCGTCGATGCTGTAGCCCTCGTCATAGTTGGGTATCGTGAAGCTGGCGTGTTGCAACATGCCGGTGTCATCCGTCATATGGCGCAGGTGATCGAGTTTGAGGGGCGGCAGTTCGCCCGGACGTTGACCGAGCGGTTTGACCGCAAAGCCGACCGGAATGAAAGAGCGGCGTTCGGCGCGGGCGCGTTCAAAACTCGCCATGTAGCGCTGCGCCACCTGTGGCCAGATCATGGCCCGCCCAAACAGATAGGCCCGCTTGCGCATGGCGTGGCGCTTGGATTCGTTGTCCAACAGGTCAAGCACTTGACCGGCTACTGCCGCCGGGTCGCGGAACGGCACTAACGCGCCCCGTTCCTCGGCCAGCATCTCTTCCGCATACCAATATGGCGTCGAAATGACCGCTTTGCCCGCGCCTAAGGTGTAAGCTAGGGTACCGGAGGTGATCTGGGCCGGGTTGAGGTAGGGCGTGATGTAAATGTCCGCCGCGCTGATGAACTCAATCAGTTCCTCAAGGCTGACAAAGCGGTTGTAGAAGATTACCTGGCCGGCCACGCCTTGATCCTGGGCCAACCGCTGCAGGGATAATCGATAGGTTTCACCGTCTTGGCGCAAAACGTGAGGATGGGTGGCCCCGACAATAATGTAGACAACGTTGGGATAGCGAGCCAGAATGGCGGGCAGGGCAGTGATGACCGTTTCGATCCCTTTGTTGGCCGAGAGCAAGCCAAAACTGAGCAAAACCATTTTGCCCTCGACCCCAAACAGGTCTTTGTGGAAGCTGGGATCGACAAAGGAGACATCGGGGATGCCGTGGGGTATCAGATCGATCATCTCCGGTGGGACTCCATAGACTGCCTGCAAGAATTCCACGCCGCGTTCACTCATCACCACCACCCGATCGGACAGGGCCGCAACTTCTTGCAGCACCCGTCGCTGAACCGGGTCAGGGTCTTGCAGAATGGTGTGCAAGGTGGTGACAATGGGCATGCGCAATTCACGTAAGAGAGCCAGGATGTGGCTGCCCGCCGGCCCACCGAAGATACCATACTCGTGTTGCAGGCACACCAGGTCGACGCTGTTGATATTGAGAAAGTCGGCGGCGCGGCGATAAGAGTCGATATCTTTCTCCGCCAATTCAAAGCGAACGCGGGGCGGATAGGCGTAGCCGGCCTCAATATCGTTGACGGGCAGAGCAATGCAGCTTGTGTCACTATATTCGGTGGCGATAGCCTCACACAAGTCGGTGGTGAAGGTGGCAATGCCGCACTGGCGCGGCAAGTAGTTGCCGACGAACCCAATGCGGTTGATAGTTGAATGGGTTGAGTTGTGTTCCATAGATAAATAGCTCCTACTGAGCTTCTATTACTTCTCCATAAAAATCCCCTGAATCTCGGCCGTTCGTGTCTAACTTCCGGGTGCGATAGCTCTCGTAATCTGGGACCAGACGATCATATTCTCCGTCCATTAATGGTGATGAGATCATAAAATCGGCGGACGCCCGATTGCAGGCAATCGGAATGTTCCACACAATCGCCATGCGCAAAAGTGCCTTGATATCGGGATCATGGGAGAGGGACTTAAGCGGATCCGAAAAGAAGATCATAAAATCTATCTCGCCATCAGCAATCTTGGCCCCAATTTGCTGGTCGCCACCCAGGGGTCCGCTTTGGAGTTTGATGATATCGAAGCCAAGTTCTCTTTCCAGTAGCCCGCCGGTGGTGCCGGTGGCGTATATTAGATGGTGGGCCAGGAGGTTGCGGTTGAATTTGGCCCATTCCACCAGATCTCCTTTCTTGTGGTCGTGCGCGATGAGGGCGATCTTCTTATCATGCTCCATCGCGATTTTTTTGTGAGTCATCTGATTCATTTAAAATCCTTATCTCTTTTGCTGCGGAATAACCTGACAGGTTGTTTTCGCCATGCGAGAAGCACTTCAACCGCTCGGTGCAACCACCTGCTGGGCGGGCCACATCACGTTTGGACAGGGTTACCTCTGTCCAAACGGTCTTCATTCTTCATGCGAGTCCGGCGCAAATTATCGCGCAGCCCCCTCAGTTTGATTGGCGAGATAGTTCTCCAGGCCCATCTGCTCGATCTGCGCCCGCTGCTTCTCCGCCCAGTCGCTATGCCCCTCTTCCATCTTGAGGATATGCGTCAGCAAATCCGCGCTGGCCTGGTCATCCACCTCATGCGCCAGGCGGATGGCGGCGTTATAGGCCTCCACTGCCGCCAGCTCAGCCTCCTGATCATGGCCGATCAAATCCACCACGGTCTGGCCGATTAGGATCGGGTTGAGCTTAGAGACGACCGGTGCAGCTAACAGAGGGGGCACCAGGAGATCGGCCTTGAATGCGCCAACGATACCGACAATATTACATCATACCGCCCATATCACCCATACCGCCGCCAGTCGGCTTGGGCTCGGGGATGTCGGTGATGAGAACTTCGGTGGTCAGGATCATGGCCGCGATGGAAGCCGCATTTTGCACGGCGCTGCGGGTCACCTTGGCCGGGTCAATGATGCCAGATTTAAGCATGTCTTCATACACCTCGGTCATTACGTTGTAGCCGATAAAACCACCCTCGCTGCTCCGGCGACGCACCTCGTTGATGATGACGGCCCCTACTTTTCCGGCATTACTCGCTAATTGGCGCATCGGCTCTTCTAGAGCGCGGCGAACAATGTTAATCCCGGTATTGATATCAGGATCATCATCTTTGAGATCTTTAATTGCTTCAATTGCATTGAGCAGGGCTACGCCACCGCCAGGCACCACGCCCTCGTCCACAGCGGCGCGAGTGGCGCTCAAGGCATCCTCAACTCGATGCTTTTTCTCCTTCAACTCGGTTTCGGTCGCCGCGCCGACGCCGATGACGGCTACGCCGCCGGCTAATTTGGCCAGGCGCTCTTGCAGCTTCTCGCGGTCATAATCGCTCGTGCTCTTCTCGATCTCGACCTTGATCTGGTTAATGCGGGCCTTGATCTCTTCTTTTTTGCCATGACCGCCGACAATGGTGGTTTCATCTTTTGTGGAAGAGACTTTGTCAGCATGGCCCAGGTCTGCGATGGTGGCACCTTCCAGCTTGCGCCCCATTTCTTCGGTGATGACGGTGCTGCCGGTGAGCACAGCAATGTCTTGCAGCATCGCCTTGCGGCGGTCGCCAAAGCCGGGAGCCTTGACGGCGATAACGTTGAAGGCGCCGCTCAGTTTGTTCAGCACCAGCGTGGCCAGGGCTTCGCCGTCCACATCTTCGGCAACAATAACCAGGTCGCGCTTGTCGGACTGGACCACCTTTTCGAGGATCGGCACGATATCCTGGACCATCGAGATTTTCTTGTCGTAGATGAGAATGGTGGGATTGTTCAGCACCGCCTGCATGGTTTCAGTGTCGGTGATGAAATAGGGGCTGATGTAGCCGCGGTCGAACTGCATGCCCTCCACATACTCCACTTCAAAGGCCAGGCCCTTGCTTTCTTCCACGGTGATAACACCGTCTTTGCCGACTTTGTCCATCACTTCGGCAATCAAATCGCCAATGGCGGTGTCGGCGGCGGAGATGCTGGCTACGTGGGCGATGTCATCGTGGCCTTTGACTTCAATCGAATTCTTACCAATGGAGTCGACTACCGCCCCGGCCGCCAGTTCGATCCCGCGCTTTAGCAACATGGGGTTGGCCCCGGCGGCCACGTTCTTGAGACCTTCATTGACAATGGCCTGGGCCAGCACGGTGGCGGTAGTGGTGCCGTCGCCGGCCACGTCGTTGGTTTTAGTGGCCGCTTCTTTGAGCAGTTGGGCGCCCATATTTTCAAACGGATCGGATAGTTCGATTTCTTTGGCCACGGTGACGCCATCGTGGGTAACGGTAGGCGCTCCCCATTTTTTATCCAGGGCGACGTTGCGGCCTTTGGGGCCGAGCGTGGTTTTGACAGCCTGGGCCAGGCTGTCTGTCCCCACCTTGAGCCGCCGGCGGGCATCTTCGCCAAAACTAAGTTGTTTTGCCATGAGTTTTATGTTCCTTATAGTAATAAGCGCCGATGATTACTGGACAATGGCCAGGACGTCGGTTTCCTTCAAGATGAGATATTTTTTATTTTCAATTTTAACTTCAGTACCGGCATATTTGGCATAGAGTACAGTGTCGCCCTTGCTGACATCCATAGCGATGCACGAGCCATCCTCTACCGCTCTGCCCTAGTTTCATCGATGTCTCGTTTCGGCAGCATCCGTGACTTATTCCTCTCCTCTACGCTTTTGTCCGCAAACAAGTATTCTCCGCTGTTAAAGTCCAATGTCTTGATGACGATCTCAATTGGCCGACCATTGTCCAGGCGCAACGTAAATTCGTCATCATATCCGAACTGATCTTGAATACCACCGACAATCTCAACGTAACCCCATAAACTTATTAATTCGCCTGCCTCTTCTCTGACGTCGAGTCGGTAAGAAACATCGGATACATATTGATTCTCTCTGTAAACTTGACCTAGGCCTGTTGGCAACTCAATCGTCATCAATCCCGGCTTACCCTGAAACGGTCGTCCAATAGATACTTTTGCCCACTTTTCCATTTTGAAGCTCCATATGTTATATATGCTGGGTATAGCCAGCTCTCTTTAATCAGATTTGGCACCACGGGCGCTTATTTGAGGCTGCATAATCCGCAGTGGAGATTGATAAGTCGTCCGGCTTACCAGCAACGTCGAAAGGGCACTGATTCCATAAGGGCACAAAAAGAAACAGCATCTCATTGAATTTGAGCTGATTCGGAAACCAGCCCACATAGCGCTCTACTCTAGTGGGTCAAAGAGCTTATTTGTGCCTCATGGGAAGTTATACATAACGAACGCGTTCAGCTGCCGCCCGCAGGCGTTCGGCTACCCGGTCCGGCATCTCGCCTTTACTGATAAAGGCGTCGGCTCCAGCGGAGAGAGCTGCCTGCTGGCGGGCATCCAGCTGGCTGATGAGGACAATGACGACTGCGGCCGGGCAGGCTTCCCGCAGCTGGGTGAGGGTGTTGCCGGAGTCTAAGGTGATTAATTCCCAGTCCACCAATAACATATCTGGTCGGGTTTCTGGGGCCAGGGCCAAGGCGACAGGCCAGTCGGCCGCCTCGCCGACTACCTCCATGCTTAAGTCCAGCAGCAACAGCCGCAGGGCTGCGCGTACATCAGGCTGGGGAGTGGCTAATAACACACGAATCATAAGTCAACTGTACCTATAACACAGCCCGGTGACATTGGCCGGTCATTGGGTTTTTAGCTCCGCCAGTTGGGGGAGACTGAGTTCAGGTAGAATTTGAACTAACCTCTACATTCACACCGGAGCCCCCATACTCATAAACCGTCACTTTGTTATCCATTTCTAAACTGTCTTGCTAGATACCGAATAAATTACAGGAACAGTTTCTGGGAGATACCCAAATTATCTTGGCTATATGCTGATCATGTTTCATGATACCCATACAGCCTTATTTGTCGGCGGCGAAAGAGTTTAGTGAGAAGGTGCTTGTTATCTCTAATTTACACCGGGCGCACAGCTGATTCCTTTTGACTGCGAGTTTCCTCCGTCCAGGACGCTGGTTGACCACAGTGCCTATGTTGTTATCCGTTTAGATCTTCTCACTACTTATGCTAACATGGGTACGCTTCGTCGGCATCGGCCGGTCGGGGAGTTTTTTACTCCGCCAGTTGGGGGAGATCAACAGGGGCGAGAGGGTGAGAGGGTGAACTGATTTCGGAACGGCCGTCCTTAAGAAACCGAGGTTAAACCAGGGTGTCTTTTGCTGTTTGCTTTGCCAGTAAAAATTCTTGCCAGGCATCGTTAAAAACGGGAATGTATCCTGGTTCAGCAATTCTAATAACGATATCAACCCAGCTTTTGTGCTCATCGAGCTTGATCCTTGAGGATTTAAGATCGGCATTCTGTATGCTCAGAACACGAGCCAAATCTCCAATGAGATCTTCTCGATCTTGTTGGCCAACGAGCCACTCCTCGAATCTTAGAATCATCTACTTTAGCCTTATTTCATTGAACGTTTGACAGCCAACTCGGACTTCCTGACTAAATCAAGTGGGTCGTTCTCTTTAACTTCATGTATGGTGTACCGTCTCTTGTTTTGGCTCAACGTAAAGCTATTGGCATCACTGTCTAGTTTGCGAGCAATTTCCCAACCGGTGGTACCGTTTTTGAAAAAGATATCATAACGCAATGACTTAGACGGTAAGACGCGAATTTCACCAGGGTTGACTACACAGGTGCTGACAAGCGTGCGTCCTGTGAATATTTGAGCCTGTACCCTTATTTCTGTCTTGTTGTGGAATGTTATCTCTGTCTCCACCATCTTTCCTTCCTTCTTAAGTTCACACATCAGAACAGACATGCGTCCGCGTGACGCTTCCGCGACATTTGACAAAGTTCCCGTGCGGCCACTTATAAATGGCGTTAGAGAGAGAATTAATGATACAACTAGCGCTTCCCAGCGACATCGGTCAGTTAGGGGGTATTTAACTCCGCCACTTGGGGGATATATGATTATAGAGAAGTTTCTTTTGCGAACGGCTGTTTAGTCGACGAGGTGGTGGCGCACAGCCAAGGCGACGGCTTCCGTGCGGCTAGCGACGTTCAGCTTGCGGAGGATGTGGCTGACGTGGGATTTGATGGTGGATGGGCTGACGACCAGCTTTTCGGCGATCTCGGTGTTGTTCAAGCCTTCGACCATCAAGGCCAGGACGGCGCGCTCGCGCTCCGTCAGGTCGTGGCCAGGCGTTGGCGGCTGGGTGGCGGCGTGGACTAAAGCCTGGGCAGCCTCTGGGGAAAGCGTACCGCGGCCGGCGTGGGCGGCGCGGATGGCCTGGGCCAGTTCGTCGGCCGTCACGTCCTTGAGCAAATAGCCGATGGCTCCAGCCTGCAACGCGTTCTGGATCAGCTCTTCTTCTTTGAAACTGGTCAGCGCAAGCACCTGTACCTTGGGAAGTCGCTGGCGAATAACACGAGTAGCCGTCACGCCATCCACTTCCGGCATGGCCAAATCCATGAGAACAACGTCGGGCAGGAGGTGGGCACACAGTTCGATGGCTTCGTCGCCGTCGGCTGCCTCGCCGGCCAGTTCCAAATCGTCAAAAACCTCCAAGAAGGTCGCCAGTCCCCGGCGTACCATCGTATGATCATCAACGAGCATCACCCGAATAGGCTGGGAGGAGGTCATAGAGCCTTCTGTTTCGAGAGTTCTGTCCACCGGATGGCAATTTCAGTCCCATGGCCGGGCTGGCTAGTGACTGACAACATCATACCAACGGCTTCCGCGCGCTCGCGCATCATGCTCAGTCCGTAGTGGCCCGACGGTGTGTGCTCAGGATCGAAGCCCTGGCCGTCGTCGCGGATATGTAAATCAACGGCGGCGGCATCATACTCTAGCTGGATGGCCACCTGGCTGGCCCTGGCATGTTTGGCGATATTGTTGAACGCTTCCTGGCACAGGCGATAGAACTCTACCTGCACGTCGGCCGGCAAAGCTCCTTGCTCCTGCAAAGCCCCTTCCCCCACCACGGTCACCACGACCGGGATGTTAGTCCGGCCGGTGAAGGCGTTGCCCAACTGATTCAGCAGGTCGCCCAATTCGCTATCAATCAAGACCTGGGGCCGCAGCTCGGCCAATAGTCCGCGCATCTCTGCCAGGGCGCCTCGCGTCAAGCGGCGCAGGTCTTCCAGCGACCGCCGCCCCTTAGCCGGGTCTCGCTCCCACAGGCGTGGCAGCACTTCGGCGATCAGACCGGCTGAAAAGAGCGACTGGTTGACGGCATCGTGCAGGTTTTGCGCTAGGCGTTGCCGTTCCTGCAGCGTGGCGAGCGTCTGTGCCTGTTCGTAGAGTTGCGCGTTGACCATCGTAATGGCCGCCTGGTTGGCCATCGTCAGGGCCAGGTTGGTCTGGTGGGTTGTGAAGGTGTCTGGTTCAGCGTGGGCAATGCTTATGCCGCCGATGACCCGGCCCTTCACGGCCAGGGGGACCCACATCCACGCCTTTACTCCCTCTAACAGCACGGCCGCCTGATCGTTCAGGAGCGATCGGAGCAATTGCGCTGCCGGTTCAGCGCTCCACACATCGGCGATTCGCTGGGGTTGGTGCTCGTTCAAAAGCGCCGCCTGGGTTTCCGGATCGTTAATCAGGATGTGGAAGGGCATAGCCTCCTCCAGCGACTGCGGCCCGCGCACGGCCAGGGCGACCAGGTCCAACTCTTCCAAGGCGAAAAGCACAGCGTGCGTGTACTCGATAATCACCCGCAATTGGTCGAGGATCAAACCCGGTTTGAGTTCCAGGGCGGAGGCTAACGTTTGGGAGATCTCCAATAGGGTGGATTGCTCGCGCGTACGGGCTTCCACCTGCTGCCGGAGCAACTGCTCAGCCTGGACCCGTGCGCTGACATCGCGGACGACACTTAGGAGGTGTAGCCGATCCTGATAAATATACCCCGTCCCGCCGACCTCGACGGTGAACGGTGAGCCGTCCCGGCGTATGTGGATTACGGTCGCTTCAAACACGTTGCCGCCTTGAACTGCCTGGACCCACTCGGTAAATTGAGAATAACTGTCAGGGTGGATATATGTGGTTGTATGCAGACCTATGAATTCCTCGCGAGTATAGCCGTGCATAGCGCTGGCCGCGGGATTGGCCTCAATAACCAGACCGGTTTCGACATCGTTGAGGATCAGCCCGTCGCTAGCAGCTTCGAAGATGCGCCGATACAGCCATTCTGTGTCTTCACTAAGTAAGTGGCGCTCTTGGCTGCGGGCAGGCGCTGCTGCTGACGCTAGGTGTAACTCGTCCCGCAGATGCATCTGCCGAGATTTGGCAGCTCCTGGCTTCAAAAGAATGGCGGTTGGCGCGTCTGAGGCGCGCGCCATTTTGTGGCGCAGGTGAGTCAAACACGCATAGAAGTCATATGTAGGCTGCATCAGGTTAGTTTAGCCGAACACGATGCGACTGTCACTCTTGCCAAACGGTCAGGGTGAACATCAATGTTAGTAAGCCATCATAACAGTTTTGCGGACAATCATCACTTTTCGCTGTCGGATGAGGTGAAGCGAGGGGCATATTGCGATCTGGAATATCGCGGTTCTGTCTTAAATCGGTTTCAATTGTACGGTTCCGAAAAAAGGACCATTTTAGGAGGATTTGAGGAAGCACAAACAGGAGTTCCATCAGGCCCGTTTTGGGCTCTCTTAACAGGAGTAGTTCTGGTTATGGGCGCAGTTCTCAAGTCCAGAAACATGTTGAGTTTTCGGACTTTGAAAAAGCCTGTTGTTGCCCTAGGAATACTTGAGCCGGGGCTCGAGCCGCACGGCCTGTTCCTCGACCTCCGGCCGCACACCACCCTCCCATTGGCCCAGCCCCTCGTCGATGAGCCAGCGGGCAATGCCGGTCTCGGAGATGTGCAACTCGCGGGCGATGGCCTTGATGCGGGCCAACTGGCCGGGGGTGAAGGTGAAGGTGCGGCGGATGTACTGGCCGGCCACCAGGCTGGAATCGACGGCGCGGCCCTTGTCGGTGGCCGAAACGCCAGCCAAGGGGTTTTCGAAGTCGCCCAGCTTCGGCCGCCGCTTTTTGGCCGGCCCAGCCGGTTGCGGTTCGTCCATGGCCGCCATGGCCTCTAAGGGATTTTCAAATTCAGCCATTGTACACCTTCTCCACCAGCCGCCAGTAAGCCTTGGCCGGCACTGAATCGGCCGCGTATTCAAAAATGGTTAATCCACCGGCAGCTGGCGCCTGCTCGATGACCACGCTCTGGGGAATGGGCACCGCCACCCGAGATCGGCCGTAGCTTTCGATGAGGGCTTGCAGCATTTGCCGGGCCAGTATCTCGCGGGCGCGCACGAAAGTGGGCACGATCACGCCCACCCGGATGTCGATGCCCCGGGCCTGGGCCTGGATGATGTCCTGGGTATGCCGGGCCGTTCCGCCCACGCCCAGGTAATCCACCTTAACCGGCACGATGGCTTCGTCGGCGAAATGGTAGACGGCCGTGCCCAACATATCCAGCGACGGCGGGCAGTCCAGGATGACGTAGTCAAAGGTGGCCACCGCCTTGGCCAGGTAGGTCTGCAACAGTTGGTTGGTAGGCACCACCGGGGCAGTCCGGCCGCCGAATTGATCCAGGACGCTACTCAAGGCGGCGTTGGTCACCAGGCTCAGCTTGGCGTCAGCCAGGGCATCGCTGGCCGGCAGCACCCACAGGTTCGGCCGGGTGGGGCCGTTGGCTTGCCCCCGGTCGGCGTGCAAGATAGCCTCCTCGACCGGCACCTCACCGGTCAAGACACCGGCCATATCCTTGCCATTGGTGGCCAGACCCAGGCTGGTGGCCACGTTGCCTTGCGGGTCCAGATCCACGATGAGCACGTGGCCCCGGCCCTCGATCAGCCGGGCCAATCCATGTCCCAGGGTGACGGCCGTGGTCGTCTTGCCCACCCCTCCTTTCCGATTCACCACTGCATAAATCTTGGCTTTTTTCTCCATCGCGCGCCGCTCTCCAATTCATTGTACTCAATTGAGTAACTCATTAATCAACATGAGTAACTATTGTACTCAATTGAGTACAATAGTCAAGCTATCTTTTAAAAGGGGGGTTATCGGGCAAATTCAAATAGAACTTTCGCTTAGAACGGCTCTCACGCGAAAGACTAAAAGGGTTCGTCGCCAACCAGAGAGCTGTGCCAGTCGGTCAAAAACTTCATCGCCTCCTCGAAACGATCGGCCGGAAGGAGCTTGTAACTGGTGATGCTGAACTTGCGATAAAGCTCCCCATAAACGCCTCCATACTCGTTGCGGCCGCTTTGCTCACCCAACTTCAGCGCCACCGATTTAACGGCCTGGCTTAGCTGGCTGGCCTGTTCGTCAGTGACCGGCTCGCCGGGAGCAAGACGTTGTTCGACGGTCGCTAGCCGCTTTGACATATCGCCGACGATGGTAGCCGCCTGGTCTAACCGGCCCTCGGCCATCGTCAGCCGCTTATCGAAAATGAGCTGCTCCTCTGCCATGCGGACGATGGCCAATCCCATTTCGCGCACTTGTAACAAGGAGGCTTCCTGGGGCGAGGCCTCGGCTGCCGGCCGGTCCAGAAAGGCGTCGGCCAAGACACGATAGCACTCCCTTTGATAGCGGATCAATCCCTCTCTTACTTCTGGCTTTACCCGGCTGGAGTTGATGCCGAAAAGCCAGCCGTTCAGGAAGTCGAGGGGTAAACAAGTCATCTCTCGATGTTGCGGGGGCGTACTCTGCGTGTCCATAATGGACACGGAGACGGTGACGTCAGATAGAACGGGATCCCGTTTGATGCGCTTACTTTGAGCAGACCATTGCACGCCCAAGAAGCTGCAGATTGGCCGTAGAGGCACGTAGATTTGGTTGTCAGCGGTAAGTACGGCCGTTAGTTGATCTTCATAAAAGGTGATTTCCCTTTGTTCGACCGGCACAAGATCTTTGCTTTCGCTCATATCATTCCCAAAAAAAGGTTAATGTCAGCATTTCATGACGCTGAGTTTGTGTAACAACAACGCAGGGTCTGGACTTAGGAGCTTGCATTCTGCCACGATGGAAGGGGTGCGTGTAACACGTAACCCTAATCTTAGCTCAACAGTTCTACCAAAATTGTAATCTCGCTCGGAGATGCCGTCAAAAGAGGGCCGTCAAATACATGACTCATCCCAAAATTAATGGTTCAGTTCCAAAATAATTGAAATCTCTTTAGGGCTCTAGGTGGACGAGAGTCCGCCGGATTTTCATCCGGCTCGAGCTATCCTTGTGGTTTAGTTACTTGAGAAATGAACGGTTTATTGAAATCTCTTTAGGGCTCTAGGTGGACGAGAGTCCGCCGGATTTTCATCCGGCTCGAGCTATCCTTGTGGTTTAGTTACTTGATAAATGAACCATTTGAGATAAATGCTCGATTATTCTTGATAGGGGCCATCCTGACCGGCCAGGCCGTAACCCTCTTCCACAAAGGTGGCGAAATCGCGGCCGAAGCGAGCGATGGGCGCTCCATCGACGATATCGTGGTCGACGCTGAGCGTCAGGTGCAGGTATTCGCGCACCTCAATGCGGCCGTCGACGACCCCCGGTTTTTCGGCGATGCCGCCCAAAGCCAGGGTCAGGGTGTGGCTGGGCTTGGTGATGGCCCAACTGGCCCCCCGGCTGAACATGCCCACGGCCGTAACCAGCACCGAACTGTTCATATCGCGGAAGTGCTGCGGGAAGCGTTGCACCGTCCAGTAAAACATCCGCCGCAAGGGCCAGGGCAATCTCAGGAACCAGCCGGTAAAGCGCTGTTCCTCCCGGGCCTGGGGTTTAGACTGGATAGCGCGGATCTCGTCGTGGATCTGGCGGAAAGTTTTGCGATTGGCCGCTTTGAGCACATACGGCGAAGGCACTCGCCGGCCGCCGGCCGTGACCTCAACCATAATCACGATATTCACCGCCTGGAAGATCACCAATTGGCCACGCCAATTCCGGTAAGCGTGGACCTCTTTGTGCCGGTCGATGGCTTTGGCCAGGCAGTAGACGATATAGGCGGTGAAGGATAACTTCTCGCCGGTGGCAGCCTCGTGTCCCCGGATAAAGCGACGGGCGACGGTGACGTCGATCTCGGCCAGGCCGAAGACGATGTGGCGGTTGCGGCCCATCCGCCCGGCATCCAAAGAGAATCGGCGTTGGACCGGAATAGAAACCACCTGGAATTCTTCGTCGCTCATCACATCCTCCGTTTATTCTCCACAAAAAAAGCCAATTAGCGAAAGCGGCCAATTATTTGGACCCAATAAATTGGCCCTTTACTCAGGCATCATTATAGCCAAGCAATCGCAGGGCATTTAAGACTACGACGACGGTGCTGCCCTCGTGCAGGACGACGGCCCCGCTTAGCTCCACGACTCCCACCACGGCCGCCAGGACCAGCAGGCCGGCTACGCCCATGGCGATGGCCAGGTTCTGGTAGATGATGCGCCGGCTGGCCCGGCTGAGGCCCACGGCAAAGGGTAATTTGTTCAGGTCGTCGGCCATGAGGGCCACATCGGCTGTCTCCAAAGCCACGGCCGTGCCCGCGCCGCCCATGGCGATGCCCACCGTGGCCGTGGCCAGGGCAGGAGCATCGTTCACGCCATCACCGGTCATGGCCACCAAGCCATAATCCCGGGCCAGGACCCGGACGGCGGCCAGCTTCTCTTCCGGCAACAGGTCGGCCTGCACGTTGGTCACGCCGACCTGGCGGCCGATCTGGCGGGCTACGGTTTCGTTGTCGCCAGTAAGCATGATCAGTTTTTCCAGGCCTAGATCTAATAAGCGACCCATCGTCTCCTTGACCCCCGGCCGGGGCACATCAGCCAGGGCCAGAATGCCCAAAACCTGCCCATTTTGGCCGACCAACACGGTGGTCTTACCTTTTTTCTCTAGCCCATCCAATAAGCCCGTCACCGCCGCATCCAGGGCAACCTGATCCTGGCTCTGGAACAGCCTAGGCGAACCGATGAGCACCGGCTGGCCATTCACCTGGCTGCGCACGCCCAGGCCCGGCACGTTGCTGAGCCCCTGGGCCTGGGGGATCTCCAGCGCTCGCTCCTGGGCGGTGCGTACCACCGCCAGGGCCAGCGGGTGGTTGGATTGCTGTTCGACGGCCGCCGCCACCCGCAACAGCTCGTCGGGATCGGCACCGTTCAGGGGCATTACGTCGGTCACCCGAAATTTGCCCTCGGTAAGGGTGCCCGTCTTGTCGAAGGCCATGGCCTTAACCGCCCCCAGGTTCTCCAGGTGCACACCACCCTTGATGAGCACGCCGTTGCGGGCCGCCTGGGCGATGCCCGACAGCACGGCCGCTGGGGTGCCGATGGCCAGGGCGCAGGGAGAGGCGGCCACCAGGAGCAACATGGCCCGGTAAAAGCTCTCCTCGATGGGCATCCAACCCAGTAAGGGAGGCACCACAATGACCAGAACTACCAGGGCCAGCACGGCCGGCACGAATTTGGCGGTGAAGCGCTGGGCGAACTGCTGGCTGGGACCCTGCTGTTCCTGGGCTTCGGCCACCATTTGCATGATCCGGTTCAAGGTATTGTCCTGGGTCAGCTTACTCACCCGCACGTCGACGGCCGCTTCCTGGTTGACTGTGCCGGCGAAGACATCGTCGCCTTCTCCTTTGACCACCGGCACGCTTTCTCCTGTGATGGCGCTCTGGTCTACGGCGCTGTGCCCGCGGGTAACCTGGCCATCCACCGGAAAACGATCCCCCGGCCGGACGACGACGATATCGCCCACCTGGACCTGTTCCACCGGCAACTCCTGGATCTGGCCGTCGCGCCGGACCTGAGCCGTCTTGGGCATGAGTTCGCCCAGGGCCCCAACAGCGTTACGGGCCTTGTTCAAGGCATATTGTTCCCCGGCGTGACCCAGGCTGAAGAGGAAGAGCAAAAAGGCGCCTTCGACCCAGGCGCCGAGAATGGCTGCCCCGCCGGCGGCGGCCAGCATCAGTACGTCGGTATCGAGCTGGCCCTTAAACAGGCCAGGAACGGCGTGAACGGCTACGTCATAACCGGCGACAATGGTGGCCAGAATATAAAAGGCCAATGCCACCTCTCGCGGCAGGCCAAAGAAGCTTTCACCGGCCCAGCCAACCAGCAAGAACAGCCCGGCCAGGACGACGGAGATGTAGAGCCAATGGGCCCGGATCCAGCGGGGTAAGAGGTGTATGGCCTCACCAACATCCGCCCTGTCTTCCTTGACGGCCGGGATCGGCTGGGCCGCACCCACCGCTGGCTCATAGCCCAGGTGGCGGATGGTCCGGTCAATAGCCGGGCGATCCAAGACCTGGGCATCGAAAGCCACGTAGGCCAGGCCCGCGGCGTAGTTGACGCTGGCGTGCAACATACCCGGCAACTCCTGTAAAATCCGGGCCAGAGCATCGGCCGCGTCGGCCGCGTCCATCCCGTACACCGGAAAGCGTTCGTGCCGGTAACGTTCGCTGAATTCGCTGCCGGCTTGCCGGGCCAGACGGCGCACGGCCGCCAGCGAAATCAGGTTGGGATCGTAATGCAGGCAGAGCTGGGCTGGCTCCTCCTCCGGCCTAATGTGGACGCGTTGGATGCCTTTGCGGTATTGTAGCGCCTTTTCCAGTTGAACCAGGCAGGCGTCGCGCGAATCCTCTAACTCCGGCAACAATAGGGGGATGTCGAGTTGGATGGTGCTTTCGGACATCGATCTCAACCATGCTGGACGTGTTCGAGGCCGCAGCGAAACAGGTCGCTGACGTGTTCGTCGTCCAGGCTGTAATAGACGTAGCGTCCCTCTTTGCGGGCCCGCACCAACAACATTTGCCGCAGATGCCGCATATGGTGGGAGACGGCCGAATGGCTGATGCCCACCAGGTCGGCCAGTTCGCCCACGCTCAATTCACCGCCGGTCAAGGCACCAATGATGCGCACCCGGCTGGTATCGCTCAGGGCGCCAAAAAGCTCGGCCACCTGGGCGGCTGTCACTTCGTCCAGAGTCGTTTGTATCTTCATTGGGTCACTATCAGTTGATATATGAGTATATATTCATATGTTATGTGAATTTTAACACAGAGGACGTCCCTGTCAAAATGTTTGGGGGCCAGCTATGTTACCGGCGATGACACGGCCGGATTATGAGAAAACCTCAAGCTGAGCACGAAGCGATAAGCAAGTGGAGCCGGACTATCACGCCAATGCATCTCTGAATCGTTGTCCAAGGCCGTGTAGTCGCCGAACAGGCTCATTAGAAAATACAATCAGATGACACCGCATTACTGTGCAGCTGCTGTCCTACTATTTATTCCTTAATGCGGATGATCTCGCCCAATTCGTCGGTGCGCACCTCATAAGTGCTTCCATCAGGTATCGACAACATGACCTGCCAACCGGGGTGGATCGCCGCCAGGCAGCTTTCGGCCGCCCCACCCAGCCCAAGGCAGGAGTCACTCCAATCCATTTGCTGGTAGGATTCGATGGTGACATCCTCAACATCAATACCGAGTTCAGCAGCCAGGGTTTCTCGCGCCTTAACCACCGCTATTGGCGGCAGGGCATCTGAGCCGCCTTCAACCTCCTTGGAAGCCGGAGCGGAACTGCAAGCGATCAAGATTGAGGAAAGGATAAAGATTATGGTAATCGATAGCACCCTGTCTTTCAACATTGGTTCTCCTTAAGCAAAAGAATCTGTTTTCACTCTGAGTGGAGACCCTATAGCCAGTCTGCCACTTTCCACATAGGAGAACGGCGAGAGGCTCCAGTTAGTTCCATAATCTGGGTTGGACCACACTTAATACCCCGAAGACCAGGGCTGCTATCATATCAATCTCATTGACGCCTGCCCACGAATTGGCGAATTGGGGCAGGGGGGAGACCTCGCAGGTCTCAAGCCCAACCGCGTTGGGTCACCTGCGAGGTCAAGAAGGTCTGGAGAATTAGCCAGTGACCTGTCCTTCAGCTAAGGTTCCTCCAGCCGGCCCCTCTTCCATGGCGCGCACGGCCGGGTTGAGCATGGACAGGAAGACCAGGATGACCATCAAGCCGCCGGCAGTGACGAAGAGGGCCCGGGCGTTGAGGCCGACCAGCGCGCCAGTCAAGACGTTGGATACAGGCAACAACCCGACCGAGGCCAGCATGAGCAAGCTCATCATGCGGCCCAGCATATCCTCGCTGGTTCGCCGCTGCAGCCAGGTGACGAACAGGATAACCACGTAGCCGTTGGCCACGCCCATGGCGAAGGCCGTCACGGCGGCCATGGGTGTGGTCGAAATCAGACCCAGGGCCAGCACGCCCAGGCCCAGGCCGCTCCAAATGGCGCCGAGAATGACCCCCATCACCCGGCCCGGAGGCCTTGGCAGCAGGCCGGCCAGCAGCGTGCCCATCAGCGAGCCCCCGCCATAAGCCGACATGATAATCCCGAAGGCGGCCGCCCCTTCGGCAAAACGGGTGTCGGCCAGAACTGGAATGCCGACGATGATCGGGCCGTTAACCAGGAAATTGGATACGGCGATAAGCAAGAAGAAAGCCCGTAACGCCGCATCATTCCAAACAGCCCGTAACCCGGCGGCGATGGCCGGCAGCAGGCTCTCATCTTCCCCAGCGTCCTCGGGTACGCCGGCCGGTCCGCCATCTCGCACCATCCACAGGGTCACGGCCGAGGCCAGGAAGGTCAGGGCGTCAATGGCGAAGGCCAGACCAATCCCGTCGAGATCTTGCCCACCTTGCCCGTTGCCTAGGAGGACGATGAGGGTGCCGGCCAGCACTGGCCCAGCGAACAGGCTCACTTGCATGGTGCCCTGGATAACGGCGTTGGCCGCCTGCAACTGCTCCTTGCCCACCAGCCGGGGCACAATGGCCGATTGGGCCGGGAAGAAGAAGGCGTCGATGATGCCGAAAGCCAGGGCCAGCAGGTACAGCATCCACAACTGGATAAGGCCCCCTATCACCAGCACAGACAGCAGGGCGACTAGGACCATGCGCAAAAGGTTGGAGGCCAGCATCACCGCCCGGGGCGAGAAGCGGTCGGTCAAGGCGCCGCCGACCAACATGAACAAGGCTCTGGGAACGCCGGCCAGGGCCAGGACGGCGCCCACGGCCAGGGCCTCGCCAGTCAATTGCAGCACCAACCACGGCAGAGCGATCAGGTAGAACTGGTCGCCCAAGAGCGAGATAGCCTCGCCAACCCATAGCAGCCGGAAATTGCGGTTGCGCAGCAACACAAGAGGCGACGCCCCTCGCTGGTCTATGTCCATATTGATACCCTGATCCGTTTCTACTGCCTGCATGACTCACTCCTTATCTGGCTCGCAAATCTATCCGAATTTTCAAGGATCTAACAATATTTGTTTACTGAACGTTGTTCGGTTCCTGGTAAAAAAAAGGCGGGCGGTCTAAGTGATAGCTTAAGGCTCTAGCTGGACAACAGTCCAGCGGTCGGCAAGTTGCCGTCTCATCCGCCTACACTAAGTCAACCCGCGAATCAACTTGTCCAATATAGCCCGATTGGCCGCTTCAAAATCGTATTCGACATTGCGCAGGTTAGACATTTGCAACATGGCCAGGCCATGGGCTGTGGCCCAAAGACCAAGGGCGATTTCGGCCAGACCATATGACTCGCCGGTGGCGATCACTCCCGCGTCGATGCCGGCCTGAACGGCATCCAACAGGAGTCGATACGTGTCGTCGAATGCCAACTCCTCGTAGGGGATCGACGGGCCCTGGCGATCATAAGTGAACACTAACTTGAAATGCTCCATGTTCTGTACGGCGAAACGAATGTAGGCCAAACCCAATTCCACCAGGTACTGGTCAATTGGCAGCGTGTCGGGCACGGCGCGCAAGTAGGCAAATAGCATCCGGTCGCCCTCGGCGCACACGGCGCTGATAATGTCATCCTTGCCGTCGAAGTACTCGTAGAGGCCGGCCGGACTGTAATCTACGCGCTCGGCCAGCGCGCGCAGTGAAAACTCATCCGGCCCCTTTTCGTTGATGAGGCCCAGTGCCGCATCCAGGATTTCCTCCCGGGTGCGGGCCTGTCGTCGTTCGCGTGGGGTTAGCTTTTCCATATTTTTAACATCGTTAATTTACCTAACACTGTTCGGATTATAGATCATAATTCGGCGTTTGTCAAGACTAGCACAAAAAAGGAGGCTGGTATCCTCAGATACCAGACAGGCTGCATCTGAGGATGCGCCCTCCTCGATCGCTTTTAATGTGCCGTTTCTAAATAGCCTATACTATTAGTTGGAGTAGATGGCCAACATATCTGTTTCTCCCTCTATCTGCCGTTGTTGATAGCTTTCATAATCCGGCAGTTCCCGCTGGTAGGCCTCTGCCATCAAGGGGGAGGAGATCATCATGTCGGCTGAGGCCCGGTTGCAGGCGATGGGGATGTTCCAGACGACAGCCACCCGTAACAAGGCTTTGACGTCGGGATCGTGCGGTTGGGCCTGCAAGGGATCCCAGAAGAAGATCACGAAATCGATTTCCCCCTCGACGATCTTGGCGCCCAACTGCTGGTCACCACCCAGTGGGCCGCTCTTCAGCTTAATAATGTCAATCCCTAGCTTTTGCTCCAGGATGGCGCCGGTTGTGCCGGTGGCATAGAGACGGTGGTTGTGCAAGAACTCCCGATTATAGTGAGTCCACTCTGACAGGGCCTCTTTTTTACTGTCGTGTGCAACCAGGGCAATGCCCTTCTGTTCTGAAACTGGTTGGTAGTGCATCTTTGCACCTCCTGTTCAAGCTTTTTCAAGCTTTGACAATGTTTCGACCATTGGCCGATCAGATTTCGCCTTTCAGCGAAAAACGTGAAGCCTAGCATGTTTTGATAAGAGAGGGGTTAGAAATGAGCGTATTCTTAGCGGCAAACCGGTCTAGACGATGTTCGCTTTATTGTTTGCCAGCAACCCAACGTATTTTGCCCCCTTGACGTCTGGCCCCGCTTCCAATAAAATTTAGGCACATCTAAAGTTTAATTTCGTGATATTTATAATTTGAGAGTAATTAATGAAACTAGAGAAAATTAAAAGCGTCTCACGACGAGATTTTTTGAAAGTCGGTGGGGTGGGGGTGGCCAGTTTGGCCGGTCTCACCAGCCTGCGCGGCCTGTCCACGGCCGGCACGGAAGCCGCCCACCAATCAGAACACGACCATGCAGAGGATCACGGTGCCATGGGTACCGTGGGCCAAGTCGATCATGAGGCCAACGGTTTTACCCCGATGGACCTCTTGTATGACTTTGATTATGGGGAAGTCAAGGAAGAAAACGGCCGCACCGTCCGCGAATGGCAGGTGGTGGCCGTCGATCGAGAATTCGAGATCGCCCCGGGCATCTATTTCCCCGGTTGGCTGTACGGCAGCCAGAGTTCGGCCGCATCGCGCCGAGCCGGCCGCATCGTCGGCCAATGTCCGGGCCCCACGTTCCGCTGCGTGGAAGGAGAGCTGTTACGCCTCCATTTCACTAACGCCAGCAGCCATCCCCATACCATCCACTTCCACAGCATCCATGCCGCCACCATGGACGGTGTGCCCGGTGTTGGGCCGGGCATGATCCAGCCCGGCGGCAGTTTCACCTACGAGATGGAAGCGGCCCCCTTCGGCTGTCATCTCTATCACTGCCATGCCATCCCACTCAAGCGGCACATTCACAAAGGCCTTTATGGGGCTTTCATCGTCGATCCGGACCCGGAAAAGTACAGCGGCGAAGAAAAAGAGATAGCCAAAAGCCGCAACCACCAATATCCCGAAAACCAGGACGTCAACGAGATGGTCATGGTCATGAACGGCTTCGACACCAATTTCGACGGCGATAACGAGGTGTACGCCGCCAACTCCATCGCCTTCGCCTATATGAACGAGCCCATTCAAATCCGAGGCGACCAGAAGCAACGCCTGTATCTGGTCAACATCACCGAATTCGACCCCATCAATTCCATGCATATCCACGCCAATTTCTTCGATTATTACGACCACGGCACGACCTTGCAGCCCACCCTCAAAACGGTGGACACCATCATGCAGTGCCAGGCCCAACGGGGCATCCTGGAATTTTCCTTCGCCGGTTTTGAGCCGGGACGGTATATGTTCCACGCCCACCAGAGCGAGTTCGCCGAACTGGGCTGGATGGGCTTTTTCGAGGTCATAGAGTAGGGGAGGTCATGATGCAAAAGACAGAAACTATCACGACGACAAGATTGCCAAAGTGGGTGCTGGCCCTCTTGCCCCTGGTCTTACTCATCGGGCTGGTGGCCATTTTCCTGGCTGTGAATCCCCTGGCCGTTTTTACTGATGCTTTTCCACCTCTGGAAGAATTGACCATCCAGCGGGTGCGTTTCCCCGCGGCCGGCCAGATCGAGCTGTCGGTCATCAACGGCGGCCCGGACCCGGTGACCATCGCCCAGGTGCTGGTGGACGACGCCTACTGGCAATTCGCCATTGAGCCCACCCAAACCCTGGATCGCTTGGAAACCGCCACCGTGGCTCTCACTTACCCCTGGGTGAAAGACGAACCTTTGCCCATCACCTTGATCACATCCACCGGGATCACCTTCGGCACCGAGGTCGAAGTGGCGGTCGAATCACCCCCGGCCGACAGCGGCACCTTGCTGACCTACGGCCTGCTAGGCATCTACGTGGGCATCATCCCCGTGGCCCTGGGCATGTTGTGGTACCCCTTCTTACGCCATATAGACCGCAAGTGGGTCAACGCCATCCTGGCCCTGACCGTTGGCCTGCTGGTCTTTCTCTTCGTCGACACCCTCTTAGAAGCGCTGGAGATCGCCGCCGAGGTGCCTGGGGTGTTCCAGGGCGTGCCCCTGGTCATTTTCGGCACCTTGTTGACCCTAGGGGTCCTGATGGCCATCGGGCAGCGTCGAGGCCAGCGCACTCCTCTGAGCATCGCTACCCTCATCGCTTTAGGCATCGGCCTGCACAACTTTGGCGAGGGACTGGCCATTGGCGCCGCCTTCGCTGCCGGCGCGGCCGCCCTGGGCTCCTTCCTGGTGATCGGCTTCACCCTACACAATATCACCGAAGGCGTGGGCATCGTGGCCCCGCTGACCAAGGAGAAGGAACGGCCGAAACTGCACGTTTTTGTGCTTTTGGCCTTATTGGCCGGCACGCCAGCCATTTTAGGCACCTGGATCGGCGGCCTGGCCTTCTCGCCCTTCCTGGCGGCGCTCTTCCTCAGCATTGGCGCCGGGGCCATCCTGCAGGTGATCTGGGAAGTGGGCAAACTCCTGGTCAACGACGCCCGGCGATCGGGCCAACCGGCCGTCTCCTGGCTCAACTTCGCCGGACTCACGGCCGGCATCCTGGTGATGTATTTGACCGCCTTCCTGGTCAAATTTTGATTAATTGGGGGTTGGGGGCTAGGGCACTTCCATTCCATATTCCATGTCCCCGTGTCCCCCCATCTCCGCGCCCCCCGTCTCCGCGTCCCTATCCCCTGGTCACCGCGCTGGAGAATCACTGACAATAAGTGAGGGAGCCAGCTATCTATAGACCTGCGTCAAAAGTCTTAGCCCCCATCCGTCTTTCTTCCGATGCACACACCATGGTTGTCGAGTATGATTAGGTGCATGCCTAACAAAGGTTGACAAAAAGGCACCAGATAGTCGAAAAACCTGGTCAGGTGAAAATTTTAAATGGTATGATAACAATAGGCCGGGACAGGGTTAGCTGTGGTTGTCCAGGGCCTGTTTTGCTTGATGTTACAATGTACAGTAGGTTGGGATGACAATAGAAGATGAGATAGCCCAACCATCCGTCTTTACTTAAAAGGGAATTCACTCATGTCCTGGAATAAAATTCACCCCTTAGTCATTGGCCTATTGCTGCTAGCTTTGGTTTTGGCAGCATGCCGGCGCGAGGAAGAAGAGCCAACGCCCGAACCGACTTCGACCCCTACCAGCCAACCGGCCGAAGTCGAGGCTGAACCCAGCCCGGCTGTGGTGGAAGAGGTAACCTACGATTGGCCGCCCCAACTGGTTTACAGCAGCCCAGAACCCGGCGAGGAAGTGATGCTCGACGGGACGATCACCCTGCGTTTTGACCAGCCAATGGACGAGGCTTCTGTCGAAGAAGCTTTCGAGATCACACCTTTGGGCGAGACTACTCCAGTGGACGGTTCGTTTCAGTGGCCGCGGCCCGATACGCTGCTGTTCACCCCGGCCGGTCAACTGGAGCGACAGCAGCTATACGACGTCTTTGTAGCCGACACGGCCGCCAGTCGGGGCGGCAAACCATTGCGGCAGGAAGTGAACCTGCAGCTTGAAACCGTCGGTTTTCTGGAGGTCAGCCAGAGTGTCCCGGTGGATGGTGCCGACGAGGTCCAAACTGACGCCGCCATCACGCTCGCCTTCAACCGCCCGGTGGTGCCGCTGGTCACGACGGGGCAGCAAGCTGACCTGCCCCAACCGCTGGTCTTTGAGCCTGAGGTGGCTGGGGAGGGCCAATGGACCTCCACCAGCATCTATCGCTTCGTGCCAGAAGAACCGCTGGCCGGCGCCACAACTTACCGGGTAACGGTGGAAAGTGGCCTGGCCGATGTGACCGGCGGCGAGCTGACCGAGGACGTGACCTTCTCCTTCACCACCTTGAGGCCCAGCGTGGTTCAGACCATGCCGGCCAGGGGGGACGCGCGGGTGTCACCCGTCGGGCCGTATACGGTCGAGTTCAACATGCCCATGGACGAGGGATCAACCGGGGCAGCGCTATCTCTTTCCCCGGCCGCGCCGCTCACGTTTGAATGGGGTGCGGATGCCCGGGTGGTGACCATGACCACAGAAGCCAGCCTGGAACGCGGGGCCGATTATGAGCTCAATATCGCCGCCAGCGCCACTTCGGCCAGCGGAGGGGCAACTCTCGACCAGAGCGAAACGATCCCCTTTACGGTGGCCCCGGCGCCGGCCGTGATCTCGACCGACCCCGCCGACGGCACCGAAACGATACCTTACCAGCTTTATGGCACCAGCGTCCAGTTCACCGCGCCCATGGACCCGGACACGTTGGAGGATCAAGTTGTCATCCAGCCCGAACCTGACGACGTCGATTACAATTTCTACGATGACGTCGAAAGATTCAATATGTTCCTCGGTTTTGATCTGGAGCGGGATACCGAGTACGTGATAACCATCCCCGCTTCGGCGACGGATATCTGGGGAGAGAGCCTGGGTGAAGCCTACACCTACTCTTTCACCACCCCGCCGCCCGACCCGCTGGTCTCGATGAACCTGCCGAACCAGCCGGCTATCAGCCAGTTAAGCACCAGCTTCTCTACCACGGTTGACATCATCTACCGCAATGTATCGCGCATCGACGCCCAGCTTTGGGACGAGGGCTTGCCCGTATTGAGGCTGGCGCAATATGGTGCTGGGCCTGATTTCCGGCCGCAAGGCACGATAGTCAACGAATGGTCCATTCCCGTCGACCTGCCAGAAAATGAGGTCGACGTCTTAAGCCTGGAGCTGGCCGGTGGTGGCACATTGCCAACCGGCGTCTATTACCTGTCGACGACTGGGCCTGAGATCGGCCCGGAGCAACAGTCGTGGCAGAACCAACAAAACTTGCTGGTTGTGGCCGACACCAACCTGGTGGTGAAGCAAATGCTTTCCAATGTTCATGTCTGGGCCACGACCTTGGCCACCGGCCTGCCGGCGGCCGGCCTCGACCTGACCCTGTATGACTTCAACGGCCGGCAACTGGGCACGGCCGTCACCGACGGCAGCGGCCTGGCAAGTTTCGCCTATGAACCGGCTGAGGATTATCTGGATAACGTTTTAGTCGTCAGCAACGCCCCTGGCGAAGACGGTTTCGGTGTGGCCAACAGCAACTGGAGCCGGGCTATCTCACCCTGGGAATTCGGCATTCGCCAGGAGACGGTGAAGGAGCCAGAGCGTTTTGCCTATCTGTACACCGACCGGCCTATCTACCGGCCGGGCGACACCGTTTTCTTCAAGGGAATCGTTCGCGACACGGACTTTGGCCGCTATCCCTTGCCGACCAAGGAAGACGTCACCATCACCATGTTGTTCCTCAATGACTACTCAGAGGTCGCCTTCAGGTACGAGACGACGGTGGACGAGAACGGCGAATTCAGCGGCGAGTACCAGATTCCCGAGGACGCGGCCCTGGGCAACTACCGTTTGATGTTCTCGACTCCTGATAGTTACGCCGAACGTGACTTCGCCGTGGCCGAATACCGCAAACCAGAATTCCAGGTAACGGCCGTGCCAGGCTCCGACGAGTTACTGCGGGGCGAGCCGAATGAAGTGGTCGTGCAAGCGACCTACTTCTTTGGCGGCTCGGCTTCAGACCTGAATGTCAACTGGAGCGTCTTCGCCGATCGTTACCGGCTGCCGTGGGAAGGCCCGTACTACGCCTTTGGCGATGACGCTAATTTCTTTTACGAGCCTGGTACAGGGCCCTTCCGCTTTGGTGGTGGTGGCACCTTTGGCGAAAACGTCTTGAATGGCAGCGGCACAACCGACGGGGATGGGCGCCTGGTTATCGAACTGCCGGCTGATTTGCTGGACGAGTTGGATCCAGGCAGCCGGACGGTTACCGTCCAGGCCGACGTGATGGATATCACCAATTTCCCCATTACCGGCCGGGCTGAGATCATTTACCATGCCGCTGAAACCTACGTCGGGGTGCGGGCTGGCGACAGCATGGGCGTGGCCGGCACGGAGGCGGCGGTGGAGGTGATCACCGTCGATTGGGCGGCCGAACCAGCGCCCAACACTGAGGTCGAACTGGTCTTCTTCCAGCGCAACTGGGAGCCGATTCGTGACCGGCAATTTGGCCAGCCCTATACTCGCTGGGAGGCCATTGATACCGAGGTGGAGCGGGTAACGGTGACCACCGACGACCAGGGTAAAGGCGGGGCCAGCTTCGTGCCCCAAGATGGCGGCAGCTATATCGCCGTGGCCACGGCCACCGATGCCGCCGGCCGGGAGCATACTAGCAGCACCTATTTGTGGGTGGCCGATGAGAATTTTGTCGGCTGGCGCAGCGATCCCCGCGAGAAGCGTATGGACCTGGTAGCCGATAAGCGCGAGTACCAGCCGGGCGACGTGGCTCGCATCCTGGTCCAGTCGCCCTTTGAAGGACCGGCCGAGGCCTGGTTGACCATCGAACGGGGCAACCTGCTGGAACAGCAAGTGATCACCCTGCAAACCAATAGCGACATCCTGGAGATCCCCATTACCTCCAACTTCGCGCCAAATGTGTACCTCACGGTGGCCGTGGTGAAGGGTATCGACGACAGTAACGAAGTGCCGGACATGCGGCTGGGCATGACCGAATTGGTCGTCGACCCGGTCGAGTTGGCCCTGAACTTGAACCTCACCCCTCAAAGGGAGTTGCTGGAGCCGGGCGAAACGGCCGTTTACGACGTACAAATCACCGACTTCCAGGGCCGACCGGTGCAGGCCAGCTTCTCCCTGGCCCTGGTTGACCTGGCAGTCCTGAGCCTGTTGCCCGACAATGCCCCGCCCATCCACGAGGCCTTCTACAGCCGCCAGCCGATGCGCAGCAACACCGGCTCGGGCCTTATCCAATCGGGTGAGGGCCTGGAAATAGAGATCCCGGAATTGATACCTGGTATGGGGGGAGGGGGCGATGGAATGGCGACCGTCTCGGCCCCAGCTTTGCAAGAAGAAGACGAAGCCCGCCGCGAGTTCCCGGACACGGCCTTTTGGGAGGCCAAGCTGGAGACCGGGGGTGATGGGCGAGCGACGGTCGAGATCCCGCTGCCCGACAGCCTGACCACCTGGCGGCTGAGCAGTAAGGCCGTCAGCAGTTACGACGCCACCGGCGAAACCCTGGTCGGTCAGGGCAGTTCGGACGTGGTGGCCACGCTGCCGCTGCTGATCCGGCCGGTGACGCCGCGCTTTTTCGTCGTCGGCGACACCCTCCAACTGGGGGCGGCTGTGCACAACAACACCGGCGCCGACCAGGAAGTGACCGTCTCGCTGGAGGCCGATGGCTTGACCCTTGAGGGTGATAGCGGACAAGTCGTGACCGTGCCCGATGGCGAACGGGCTTTGGTGCGCTGGACGGTGACCGTGGACGACGTGCCCTTGGCCGACCTGACCTTCCGGGCCCAGGCCGGCGAATACCGCGATGCCACCAAGCCGACCTTCGGCATCCCGCCGGATCAGTTGGTGCCGGTGGTGCGCTATGCCGGGGAAGACTTCGTTGGCACGTCGGGCGTGCTCGAGGAGAACGGCCGGGCAGTGGAGGCCATCTTGTTGCCGGAGACGGTGGACGAACGGCAGGGCCAGGTGCAGGTAACCCTCAGCGCCTCGTTGGCCGCCGCCCTCATCGAGGCCCTCCAGGCGACGGATTACAACCTGGACGAAAGCACCTTCTGCGCCCCCACGGTGGCCGACCAACTACTGCCCAACGCCGCCACGGCCCTGGCCTTGAGCGAGCTGGACCTGGAAGAGACGGCCTTGCAAGGTGAGCTGGACGGGCTAATCCGGGCCGACATCCGCCGGCTCACCAACCTGCAGCTATCCGGGGGTGGCTGGGGCTGGTGTTACAGCGATAAGAGCGATCCCTTCCTGACGGCCTACATCCTCTTGGCCCTGGTGAAGGCCGAGCAGGCCGGATATGAAGTGCCGGACACGGTCGTCGAAGGCGCTGTGCGTTCCGTAAGCCGATCCGTGAAGGAGGCCCAGGACCTCAACGAGCGGGGTGACGTCAACGCCCAGGCCTTCTACCTGTATGTGCTATCGGAGTTGGGCGAGGCCGATCCAGCCGCCTTAGATGGGCTATTCGAGGAGCACCGGGGCCTGATGGATCCCTATGCCAAGGCGCTGCTGGCGCTGGCCTACGAATTGACCGGGGGGAGCGGCGGTAATCAGGCAGCGTTGTTAGGTGATCTGAACGACAGCGTGATCGTCAGCGCCACAGGCGCGCACTGGGAAGATGCCATACCCGACTGGGATAACTTGAGCAGCGACATTCGCGGCACGGCCATGGTCCTGGATGCCTTGGCCCGGGTCGACCCGGAAAACATCCTGGCGCCCAACACGGTTCGCTGGCTGATGGTCGCCCGCCAGGCCAGTCGCTGGCCCACCAGCCACGAGACGGCCTGGAGCATCCTGGCTCTGGCCGATTGGATGGCTGCCAGCGGCGAACTGGCAGCCGATTATGGCTACGAATTTCTGGTCAATGGCGCTCCGTCTTTAGAGGGTCGCTTTGACGCCAGCAACGTGGCCTCCAGTGAGGAGACCGCCATACCCGTCGGCGAGCTCATCCTGGACGACGTCAACTTCCTGGACTTCCGGCAGGGTGAGGGTGACGGCCGGCTCTATTACACGGCCCACCTGGATAGCTTCATCCGCGCCGAGGGCGTGGAAGCCGTGAACCGGGGCATCATCGTCCAACGAGCATACTACGATGCCGCCTGCGATCCGCAGAAAACGGCCTGCGAACCCATCACCTCTATCCCGGCCGGGCAACAGGTGCGGGTGGAGCTGACCATCATCGCCCCCAATGACCTGGTCTATGCGGTGATCGAGGACCCGATCCCATCGGGCGCCGAGGCCATCGACCCGCAACTGGAGACGACGCCGGGCGACCGGCCGGCTGGCTTCGAGCGGGTAGACGAGAAGACCCTGTACGGTTATTGGGGTTGGTGGTACTTCAACCGGGTTGAGTTCCGGGATGAGAAGGTCGCCTTCTACAGCGAGTTCTTGCCGGCCGGGACGTATCGCTATACTTACTTCCTGCAGCCGGTGATTCCCGGTGAGTTCCAGGTTATCCCGGCCACGGCCCGTGAACAATACTTCCCCGAGGTCTTCGGCCGCAGCGATGGCTTCCTCTTTGCCATTGAAGAGTAGCCGCAGAAACAGTTTGAGCCCGAGTTAGTCAGAGGACGGGATCCACCAGGGTCCCGTCCTTTTTCATAAGTACGCTAATTGCCTGGATGGCGATTATGCTTCATTCTCTGGCTTATTTGCCAGTTCGTTAAGGGCTCTAGGCGGACGACAGATTACCAGCCGCCGGATTCGTCATACGGCTAGAGCCAGTGTTAAAAGATGGCTCTCAACGGACGACAGTCCGCGACTGCCAACCGCCGGACTGTCGTCCGGCTAGAGCTTATCAATGAACCACTTATTGCCGTAAGGATAGTCGGGTTCATTTAAGTGTTTGGCTAAGGAAGTTATTCTCCTGCCCCGCGTCTTCGGCGGCCGGCTCATCGCGTAAAATGGCGCAAGCCAGATCGTAGATGAGATCCTGGTAATGGCTGAACAAGGTGGTGAATGGATCCAGATGCCCTTGCTGGCACCGGTGCACCACGGAAATGTACGCCGATTAAGGTCTCTAACTATTTGTGACAAATGTCACTTGCGTCAGGATTTGTTGCTAATTACACTAATCTTAGCGAGTGATTCAGCGTAGCTTCGTTCTAGTTGCTTGCACCCATTCTGTGGGGTGTCTGTTGTTTGGCCTTAAAAGAGGGAGTGTGCGGAGTTTGTAAACGAGGAGCTCGATCCGAAGGGAATCCCGGTGGCTTTCGGCGCACCACCGCCCAATCTGGCCGGAGCCCATAAAAACCTATCTTAGCATTCCCAAGCATTAGCGTTTTGATCGCCATCATAAAAGGAGGTTACATCGATGAAACGTAGAAGCAGATTATTTTTCTTTTTAGTCCTCATCATCTTTTTATTAGCTGGTGTCTATGGCGCCTATGCCTGGACTTCAGTGCCGGTTGTTGAGGATCCCTTGGTCAGGATGCCCGGCACCCAGCCGGGCCAGGTCGCGTTGCAAGCCCCGACCCGTTGCCTGAACTGTCACGCGGGCTATGATCCGGCGGTCGAACCG
>Ga0209536_100001584_pt1 | contig 37345 bp, 36 predicted proteins | sample DeeMarSeWOR28_12_FD_187461 | JGI IMG/M metagenome (GOLD analysis project Ga0209536, IMG submission 187461) | Marine sediment microbial communities from White Oak River estuary, North Carolina - WOR-2-8_12 (SPAdes) (version 2) | ecosystem: Environmental > Aquatic > Marine > Intertidal zone >... | reverse complement strand
GATCATTTCCCAAATTGAATCGGGATTTATACGAACCATATAAAAAGGGTCAATGGAAATTGTTTAATTAGACCTATTTATTTGTACCGGATATAACTTTTTAAACTAAAAACAGCTGATAAATTTATAACTAACTAAGTTCCCATCCTTTTCGATAGGTACCCCGCACCCATTCATTTGCCTTTTCGTAATTTGTTACCCTCATATTCTCTCCATCCCAAAGTATTTTTCTTCTACCGGGATAAGTAAAGCCGCGACCATTTGCATTAGGTTCTTTATACTGAAACGATTTTATTGCCAGGTTTCCCATTAGAACAGCCTCTGTCAAAGGTCCTGAACGCTCAAAACCGGAAGAAGTCTTTATGCCATTTATACAGGCCTCTACCCAATTACTTTGATGGCCACCGGTATCGCCTGGAATTCTATCCAAATAGGGTTCAGGCGGCTTCATATCCAGCATCCTTTCTGAAGGCAAAAGCCTTGCATTCCTGGAATAGGTGTCACAGATCAGAATGCCATTAGTGCCATAAAAAATACTGCCACCACCGTTGTCTCCAATTTTTTCACCATCTTTTAAGTCATCAGGTAAATCGGGCATTATTCCACCATCATGCCAGTTTAAGTCAATTTTACCATGTTCTTTGGTATTAAATTTAAGCCTGACGACGGAAGAAGCCGGACAGGATTTACTGTAGTCGGCTTCAATAAAGTCGCCTATCCAATTCGTAGTGCAACTGGCTTCAGCTTCCGTGGGATACCCAAGGTCTAACACTCCAAAAGGTGTTTCCATAATATGACAACCCATATCACCTAATGCTCCGGTACCAAAATCCCACCAACCTCGCCATTTAAAAGGGAGATAAGAATCGTTATAGTCGCGCATTGTTGCAGGCCCCAGCCATAAATCCCAATCCAGTCCTTCCGGAATTGGATCTGCCTCGGCAGGTACGGGAACCCCTTGCGGCCATACGGGTCTATTCGTCCAGCAATCCACCCTTTCAATCTTCCCAATTACCCCGGATTGTATCCATTCTTTGGCCTCCCTACTCCCGTTACTCGAAGCACCCTGGTTTCCCATTTGAGTAACAATTCCATTTTCACGTGCAACCCGGGTCATTAGGCGGGCTTCTGCAATATTATGGGTTAATGGTTTCTCTACATAAGCATGTTTTTTTTCACGCATAAATGGCAAAGAAATAGTTGCGTGTGTATGATCTGGAGTGGCCACCATTATGGCATCTATTTCATTTAAATGATTATCAAAAACTTTTCTGAAGTCCTTGTATCGTTTTACTTCGGGATATTTCTCGTAACTGCTCCCCGCTCTCCGATCATCTACGTCACAAAAAGAAACATATTTTACCCTATTCGTCTCATCAAGACCTCTCATAACACTTGCCCCACGCCCTCCCACACCAAAGGCTGAGACATATAAGGTGTCGCTTGGCGGGATATGATTTTTGCCCAAAACAAAGCTGGGGACAATTGAAAAAGCAGTAGAAGTTGTAGCTAATTTTTTGACAAATATTCTTCTTTTCATTTTGCAGTTGATTTCGAAATAATAATTTAAGATACGAAATAGTGTGGTATAGAAATATTTCGTAAACCTGGAACCAATCAGGCTAAATTTAAGCTATATTATTTTATACCTTCCCATTCCTGGAAGAATTGATCCAGGTAACTGAGCATAAATTCATGACGTTTTTCCGCAAGCTTTTTGCCGGTAGCGGTATTCATTTTTTCCTTTAAGAGCAATAATTTTTCATAAAAGTGATTTATTGTAGGCGCTGCAGACTTCTTGTATTCTTCCTTGCTCATGTTCCTGTTTGGGGTAACATTTGGATTGTAGAGTTCCCGGTTTTTAAATCCCCCATAATTAAACGCACGCGCAATGCCTATTGCCCCAATTGCATCTAATCTGTCGGCATCCTGCACAATCTGCATTTCTATTGAGTTAAAGGTCTTCTCCAAAGGCGATAGGCTATTCTTAAATGATACAGATTCTATTATTTTAACTATATGTTCCCTGCTTACCTGATCTACCTTTTGTTCTTTTAAGAATTCTGAAGCTACCTTAGGTCCAAGAGTTTCATCCCCATCATGGAATTTTGAATCTGCTATATCATGCAACAATGCGGCCAGTTGAACTACAAATAAATTGGCATTTTCTTCCCGGGCAATATGAACAGAATTCTCTAATACCCTTTTCGTATGAAACCAATCATGACCACCTTCCGCACCTTTAAAGCTTTGTTTGACAAATTCTTTAGTCTTTTTTAAAATTGCTTCCCGGTTCATTAAAAAGAAGTTACGCCACTGGTTATCACTTGTTCTGCCTTTTCAATTAATTCTTCCGGATTTCCCTTATTATCCAAAGGTTGGTGAACATTAAAAGTTAAATGCGATCCTATCCCATATGGAAATTTCCCGTAACGAAGCATTTTCCAGGAATTATTAATACTAATGGGAACTATCAAAGCCGAGGGCGCTTTCTTCATAAGAATTTTTAAGCCCGTTGTCTGGAATTTTTTTGGATGCCCGGTCCGGCTTCTGGTTCCTTCCGGGAATATGACTGCGCTTCGATTATATTTTTCAATATATTGGCCTAGTTTGGATATTTCCATCAGGGCTTGTTTCGGGTCTTTTCTGTCAATAAGCACAGATCCACCATGTCTAAGATTATATGAAACACTGGGAATCCCTTTCCCAAGTTCAATTTTGCTTACAAATTTGGGATGGTGCCTGCGCATAAACCATATTATTGGAGGAATATCATTCATGCTTTGATGATTTGCAACGATAATTAGAGGTCTGTTGGCAGGAATACTATAGGGATTGGTAAATGTATATCTGGTTCCCAGGACATGAGTACATCTTATCAGCAGTAAATTGAGGATGCTTACACTTTTTTTATGTGCATTATACCCAAAAAAATTAAAGCAGATCCATTGAATAGGATGGAAGACCACCAGGACTATTCCAAATAAAATAAAATAAAATACCGTAAGTGGATATGCCAAAATTTTTTGCATGGCACAAAAATAAAAAACCACTTCAATAGAAGCGGTTTTTTACCATTTTTTATACTAACTAAAATCCGTTATTTTAAAAAAAGAGTATTTAGTCTTGTATGGAAAATTAAATAATTTCTAGGAAATAAAGAATACTGTTGCACGCAATGTTAACAGAATTCCTCGTAGGCTTGCATTAAATTCTCTGATATTAATTCTGCAGGTCTTCCTTCTATATGATGTCTTTCAATCATATGTACCAATTCTCCATTTTTAAACAAAGCCATACTGGGCGATGAAGGTGGAAACGGAATCATGAGATTTCTTGCGGCGTCTACCGCTTCGGTGTCTACCCCAGCAAAAACCGTAATCAGATGGTCCGGTTTTTTACCATTTGCCAGGCTTAATTTCGCAGCTGGTCTTGCATTAGCAGCAGCACAACCACAAACAGAATTCACAACCACCAGGGTTGTACCTTCTTGCTTTATAGCATTTTCAACTGCCTCTGCTGAATATAATTCTTCGAACCCGGCTGAAGCCAGATCCGCTCTCATTGGTTTTACTAATTCTTCAGGATACATAAGCATTTTTTTAATTAAACTAATGGCAAAGATAGTGAAATTGTTATATCCATAGTGCAAAGCTTAACCATTCTTTAAGTAATGTATTCATTGATATTATCCTATATTTGCCCAAATTTTACTACTGTTATGCTAAGGTGGTTCGCCGCAATATTGGGTTATTTTCTTTTTCGTTTGCCTGGAGCTATACTGGGCTTTTTAATAGGGAGTTTTATAGATAATTTAAATAGCAGTTCAGGCGGCAGAACGGTATTTAGTGATTTCACCAGACAAAAAGTGTCTCCGGCAGATTTTGAACTAAATCTTCTATCCCTTTGTTCAATAGTGATTAAGGCAGATGGGCAAGTCAGTCAGCGCGAATTGGACTATGTAAGACAATATTTTCTAAGCACATACGGAAAAGAAAAGGCGAATGCTATTTTCAGAACGTTTAATGAGGTTATAAAAAACAGGGAGATATCTGCCCGGCGTATCTGTACCTACCTGAACCAGCGCACGCGTTATGAGGTACGTTTGCAATTATTGCATTTTCTTTTTGGGATTGCTCAGGCAGATGGCGCCGTAAGTAATTTGGAAATAGAAAAAATTAAGGAGATAGCAGGTTACCTCAGGGTTGGGCGGAATGATTTTGAAAGCATTAAGGCCATGTTCATAAAATCTGCCGACAATGCTTACAAAATATTGGAAATAGAAAAGGCAGCTTCAGATGAGGAGGTAAAAAAGGCATATCGAAAAATGGCGAAAAAGTATCATCCGGATAAGGTAATCACGGATAATGAAGCCATTAAAAAGGGAGCAGAAGAAAAGTTTAAGGAGGTTCAGATAGCCTATGAGCAGATTCAAAAGGAAAGGGGAATCTAGGCTGGTTTCTTAGCCAGAAATTGTTTCTGCGCACACGATCAGATAAATTCTAAACTATTATTTCAAAATTAGTTCAATGTACGATTTTTGGTTCTATAGCAAACTTGGCGTCAACCATGTCCTGGATTGGGGGGCCTATGATCATGTATTATTTTTGGCGGCATTAACTGCTCCTTTTACATTTAAGCACTGGAAGAAAGTAATCGTATTGGCTACATTATTTACCTTTGCCCACTGTCTTTCCTTAGCTTTATCTGCCTATTCGATTGTCCATGCTGATGTGGAACTGATTGAATTTTTAATTCCTTTGACCATAGTATTAACTGCATCATTTAATCTGATTCAGGCTTATGTGGTCCAATCTGAAAAAAAAGGATATCTGCTTGAATTTAGTACAACTTTTTTTGGGTTAATTCACGGGTTTGGATTCTCTAATTACTTCAATATGTTGATGAGTGAAGAAGATGAAAAAATAGGGCCTTTGCTGGGTTTTGCAAGTGGAATAGAGATTTCGCAGATTATAGTAATATTTTCCATACTCTTACTGGCCTTTATCTTTCAAAATATACTTGGAGTTAAAAGGGTGGTATTCACAGGCTTGGTTTCGGCGGCCATTGTTCTGCTTACAATACCCATGTTAACAGATAGCTGGCCCTGGTAGGAGAGATATTCCGTACCCGGGCTTTAGTCTGAAGACTGAAATGTTTTGTGTCAGACAACGGTTTTAAATAAAAATTAACCGTATAAGGTTGTAGGACTTTCCCAAAGCGGGTATCTTAGTGCTTTACCTGAATTAATTAGCGCATAAAAAGATTCTGTTTGGTGAAACAAAGTAAACAGGAAAAATACGATAAGGCTTATTTGAGAATGGCTCTGGAATGGGGTAAATTATCCTATTGCAAGCGAAAGCAGGTTGGAGCTATTGTGGTTAAGGATAGGATGATTATCTCTGATGGGTATAACGGGACGCCTACAGGGTTTGAGAATTTTTGTGAAGATGAAGAGGGATATACCAAGTGGTATGTTTTACACGCAGAAGCCAATGCCCTCTCCAAAGTAGCTGCCTCAACTCAGTCTTGCGAAGGGGCTACCTTGTATATTACCTTATCGCCCTGCCGGGAATGCAGCAAACTTATTCACCAATCCGGTATTAAACGTGTTGTATATCAAATTGCGTATAAGGATAATTCAGGGTTGGATTTTCTGAAAAGGGCAGGAGTGGAATTGCAGCACCTCCCTGCAATAGAAGACGTTGTTTAAATTATAATTAGACTAATGAAGAAAAATTATTATATATGGCCAACAATTATCGCACTGGCTTTATCGCTTGGAATTTTTGTGGGCGGGAAACTTCATTTTAACGACACACCTGAGAAATTATTTACCACTAATTCCAAAAAGGATAAGCTTAACAGGCTAATCGATTATATTGATTATGAATATGTTGATGAGATTAATACAGATAGTATAGTAGATATCACTGTAAATAATATTCTGGACAAACTGGACCCTCATTCAGTTTATATTCCAAAAAGTGAAATGAGGCGTGTGGCTGAAAATATGAAGGGAGATTTTGTAGGGATAGGGATTAATTTTTATATGTATAAGGATACGATAACGGTAATTCGTACCGTAGAAAAGGGCCCCAGTTTCCTTAAAGGGATTAAGCCGGGAGACAGAATACTCATGGCAGGCAACGACACTCTTTATGGTAAAAGATTGCCCAGTGAGCTTATTGTAGAAAGGTTAAAAGGGCAAAACGGTTCTTCTGTTGAACTTAAGGTTTATCGAAAATCTGAGAACAGAATGTTCAGAGTAAACCTTAAAAGAGACAGGATACCTATAAAAAGCGTGCAGGCCTATTATATGCTTACGCCTGAAATGGGATATATTAAGATAAACAGATTTGCCGAATCAACCTATAAAGAATTTAATATGGCCCTGCGTATACTGCAGAGGCAGGGTGCAAAAAAGCTGGCCTTGGACCTTAGAGATAACCCCGGGGGTTATCTTGGAATTGCCGAACAATTGGCCGACGAATTTTTGCAGGATGGTAAGTTAATCCTTTACACCAAAAATAAGAAAGGGGAAATAGAAAAAACTTTTGCAACCAAAAAAGGCAGTTTTGAAGATAAACCGGTCTATGTATTAATAAACGAACGATCTGCCTCTGCAAGTGAAATCATTGCAGGCGCCCTGCAAGACAATGATATAGGGACAATAATTGGTCGAAGATCTTTCGGTAAAGGACTGGTTCAGCGTGAAATGGAATTGGGAGACGGCTCTGCCGTGCGGCTGACAGTGTCCAGGTATTACACGCCTACCGGGCGTTCTATTCAAAAGACGTACAAAAACGGAAGTAAAGATTATTATCAAAAATTTACAGATCGCTACCATAACGGGGAGCTTATTTCTGTAGACAGCATTAAAGTAGCAGATTCCCTAAAATTCACAACACCCAATGGTAAAGTGGTTTACGGAGGCGGAGGTATTATTCCCGATATTTTTGTGCCAATTGGCTCAAATGAAGAAGAAGCGGTTGAAAGTCTGGAAAGCCTTGGGTTTATGTCCAGGTTTATATTTGAACATTTAGAAGAAGACAGAACCAGATATTCCAATTATACCGAAGAAGAATTTGTACGGGATTTTCGTGTAGATGATATTGTTTTTGAAAGGTTTGTGGACTACGCAATAGATCGAAATATTAAAATTAATTTCTATGATTTTGAAGATAAATTAAAACTCTATTTAAAAGGGGCTTTGGCAGAGCAGCTATTTACATCCAACCTGAATGCCAAGATCAAAGGAAGTTCAGACAAGATGCTACAAAAAGTACTGGAATTGGATAAGCCTACAATTCAGTCAAAAGAAAAAATCGAATTCAGCAACTAATTATCCTCTATTTTTCTCTGAATTTTTTTGGAAGTCATATATATTAACAGCAATAGTATAGCGCATAAAGAAGCCACAATCCCAATCAAAGCAACGATACTATTTCCTTTAAAGGGCTCGTCAAAATCAATAAGTGTACTGTTGTAGGCAATTAACACGAGTCCCAGGATTATAAGAACTATGGAGAAATTTTTGTTCATTTTTGTTGTTTCTGGATTTTTTTACGCTCTGGCTTCAGAACCACCAATTCTAAAAAAGTTGATTGATATTTGATGTAAATAACTTAACCGCTATTGCCAGCAAGATAACTCCGAATACTTTCCGGATTATGTTAATGCCGTTCCTTCCAAGTACCCTTTCGATTGCCTTAGACGATTTTAGAACTATATAGACAAAAATAATATTAATTATAATAGCCACAATGATATTCACCACATGAAATTCTGCCCTTAAAGATAGGAGGGCAGTCATAGTGCCCGCGCCGGCAATCAGAGGGAATGCAATCGGGACAATAGATGCACTTTCCGGTTCATCATCTTTGTAAAGCGCAATCCCCAGGATCATCTCTATTGCCAAAAAGAACAAAACAAAGGCACCTGCCACTGCGAATGAATTTACATCTATCCCTATAAGTTTTAAAATTTCTTCGCCAATAAAAAGAAAAGCAACCATTATCGCTGCGGCCACTAAAGTAGCCTTCCCAGATTGTATGTGGCCTACTTTATTTCTAAGGCTAATAATTATAGGAATGCTTCCTACAATGTCTATCACTGCAAAAAGGATCATGCTTGCAGAAGCTATTTCTCTTAAGTTAAAATTCATTGGACGCGCAAATTTAATAAGCTCGCAAATTTACGTTTTACCAAAGTTAGTTGGATCATAGAAAGACAAATATTTTATAAATGTAAAATTCAATAATTATCTTTACGACCTTAAAGCTGTATGATGTTTCAAATTGGGAAAGCTATTGTCTCTGATGATATTTTGGAAACGGAATTTGTATGTAATTTATCTGCATGCAAGGGCGCATGCTGCATAGATGGTGAGGCAGGAGCTCCATTGGAGGACAAGGAGACAGAAATTCTGGTAGACATTTATGCGGATGTTAAGCCTTTCCTCAGGGCTGAGGGGGTTTCGGCTATTGAAGAGCAAGGAGCATTTATAAAGGGTACGGATGGGGAATGGGAAACACCATTGATTAATAAAGAAGAATGTGCATATGTCGTTTATTCAGAAAAGGGGATCGCAAAATGCGGAATAGAAGAAGCTTATAATAATGGTGCTACAAAATGGAGAAAACCGGTTTCCTGTCATTTGTACCCTGTAAGAATAACGGAATATGAAGAACTCACTGCGGTGAATTATCATAAATGGCAAATTTGTGACCCCGCATGTTCTCTGGGAGAAGAATTAAAAATTCCGATTTACAGGTTTGTAAAGGAAGCACTGATTAGAAAGTTTGGAAAGGAATGGTATCAAAAATTGGAAAATATTGCTTTGGATACTTCTAAATAGTAGGAATATTTAGAATTACCCGGGTTCCGGAAGCTTCACCCCGCGAATCAAAAAGGTCATGAATTTCTAATTCAAAGTTATTTTGATAATCCTTTGAAAAATTAGCCAAACGCTCCTTTGTTATGCTAATCCCTACTGATTTTCTTTTTAAAACCTTGTTGTCTTTGAGTTTTTTAGCCATTTCTCTACCCACTCCATTATCAGTTATAGCTATATTTATTAACCCCTTTTTTCCTTTACTTATTTGCAATACTATAGATTTTTCACCTTCTTTTGAAGAGAGGCCATGCCAAAGTGCATTTTCCAAAAAAGGCTGAAGAATAAGAGATGGAATTTTAATTATATGGGTATCTATACCCTCATCTACGATCATTTTGAAATTAATTTCATTAGAAAATCGAATATTTTCAATGTTCATATACAACGCAACAGTTTCCAGTTCTTCAGATAAAGGAATTTCCCTGGCTGAAGAAGATTCCAGTATTTTACGCACTAATTTCGAAAACTTATTAAGGTATTGAACAGCATTCTTTTGTTCATTGTTTATGATATAGTGTTTTATAGAATTTAGCGAATTGAATAAAAAATGTGGATTCATCTGGCTACGCAGCATACTCTGCTCAAGGGTCAGCAATTTCTTATCGGCTTTTAGCTGGGTTTGCCGGTATAAAATATAAAGTAGTAATGTAAACAGGCATACTAATAGTGCGCTAACCAATAAGGTATTTTGATTTCTGCGCAGCTTTAGATTGATTATTTCATTCTCTTTTGCAAGCACTTGAATCTGATTATTCTTTTTATCTGTCTCAGAACGTGTAATCAAATCAGCAACATAGCGCTTATTGCGATCATTTGAAATACTATCCTCCACCTGTCGGGCCTTCCTAAAGAATTCTTTGGACTTTTTGAAATCATCCTGGGTTTCCCATAAATCGGCTAAAAAGGAGTATGCCTCTTCCATTTCAGTTATCAGATTATATTTTTTGGCTATTTCCAGGCCTTTATTCAAGTGGGAATGGGCTTCTTCAATATTATTATTTTGGATCTGTGCCCAGCCTATATTGAGATGTATCTCAGAAATGATTTTCATGTCGCCCAAATCTTCTGATATTTCAAGAATATTTTCAAAAATATCCAGGGCTTCTTCGGTTTTACCTTGATGCACGTATGTATGAGCTAAGCCCAGATTAGATTCGACATGAATCCTACTGGATCCGACCTTTTCGTTAAGGGCTAAGGATTTTTCATAATTTTCAAGCGCTTCTTCCAGCTCACCCATTGCCTCTAGACATTCCCCTATATCCTTATAATTTGTGGCAAGGGCCCTGATATTTCCCAGTTCGGCTTCCAGCGCTATTGATTTCCGGAAATTAGCAATGGCAAGATCAAATTCACCTAAAGTTCTATAGATATGACCAATACTGTTCAGAGAATAATTTAAGCTTCTTTTTATGTCATTATTTGGCTGTTCAATGGTCTCTGCCAGATTTATTGCTGTTTGAGCACAGTCGAGGGCGGATGGGATAGCCACTGTTTGCCGATAGACAGTGCTTAACATTGCTAAACTGTAAATTTGAAATTCGGTATTATTGTTTTTCACTGCTGTATTTAAAGCCATTTGGTGAAGTCTAATTGCTTTGTCGTATTCCGCATAATCTCTGTAGACAATGCCTAACATGTTCAATGCATAGGATTCACCCACATAGTAGTTTGCCATGGCTGAGGCATTTGCAAAATAACGCATCAAACTTGTATCACGCTGAATAGGCTTAAGTGCAATATCCAGATCATTATAAGACTGAGGGGCCTTTGAAATAAGGTTTTCGGTTGTTTCCCTGAAATTTTTACCGCTTAATTGTGCATTTGTTTTATTTAACAAAAGCGTGATGATAAAACAAAAAACCAGGGAAGTTTTAAAAAAAAATGACGTGCTACAGGGGATTTTACAACGAATTGACATAGGGAATTCTACAATTGATTAGAACAAATCCAAAAAATCACTCTTTTTTTGGCGGGACACGGGTATTTTATGATTGGATTGAAGCACAACATACCCGTCTGTTTTTAGGAACTCCTTAATTTTTGTAAGATTAATTATGTATGAGTTGTGTATCCTGAAAAAGGTATCACCCGGCAGCAACTTATTAACCTCTTTCAATTTTTTGGTAAGTACAATCTTTTGACCATCCGAAAGGTAAATTGTGCTGTAATTGCCGTCAGATTCCGCATATAGGATTTCCTCGCTCCTCAGGAAAATCAGTTTCCCGTCGGTATTGAAAGTAATTTTTTTATGCTTTTCATTAGCACTAAAATTCAAAAGAATTTTTTCCAGGTTATCCGCTGCGTAAGTTCTGGCATTGAACTTTTTAATCTTTACAATTGTATCCTTTAGGTCCTCCGTATCTATTGGTTTTAACAGATAATCAATAGCCTCATTTTTAAGCGCTTTTATCGCATATTGATTGTAAGCGGTGGTTATCACAACAGGAAATTCCTTATTGCTTAATTTTTTAATGAATTGAAACCCATCCATGGTGGGCATTTCAATATCCAAAAACAAGCAGTCCGGAGAATTATTATTCAGAAAACGCAACGCTTCAAAGGGATCGGTAAAAGAAGCAACTACATTTATTTCATCACTGAAATTGGTCAATTCCCATGCAAGGCTTTGAACTGCTTTTTTTTCATCATCTACAATAACCGCTTGTAACATCACAATATAATATTCTTGAAAGTTACAAAATTAGGGGTACTACTGTCAATACTTTTTTAATTATGTATAGTTAGATTAAATAGATGTACGACCTGCCCTAAAACACTTAAAGTCGGGGTTTAAAGGAAAATTTAGGCGGATATACACTGTATTGATTTTTGAAACAAACAAATTGTTATGGATATTACAATTAGCTGTTAAAAGACCAATAAAACTAAACTTAAATAAGTTGGTCTGTGGCAATGCATACATAATCCTATACCAGTTATACATATAGGTTGTTAGTATTACTTTTATGTGCATATTTTGGTGCTGAAAATATTTGATAATAACATCATTTAACAAACACTTGTTAATTTCAGTATAAAAATGAAGAAATGTGTTATTTTTTTTATCCTTTTAATTTTAGCGCTTTTGTTAGCGCTTTTTACGGATAAGAATGAACATTTTGAATTGCTGGATGAAGTAGTGGTTACGGAAAACAACGTCGATAAAATTTTGGCTAAATAGCAGAGGTTGATAACAGAATGGTGTACGGAGTAAAACTATATAAGATGGGTCCTTCCGGGTCTCTTAATCAAAGCCCTCAGGATTGTTTTATGGGTTTTTTTATACCCGATTTAACTTCAGACATTTCAAATTAAGAAAGGTATGAAGAGAAGAAATACCAGAAGGATGTTGTCATCGATTAATTTTACGGAATAAGGAATACTTGCTGAAATTAAGTTCTTTGAAGGTTAATACAGTTGTGCAGTTAGAAATATAAATAAATCTGTCAAACCATTATGTACGACTCCGGGGGGTATTATCTTTATGGAAATACCATTGCTTTGATGCAGACCCATAGGTGCAGTTGCTAATTGGATAACCATACCAATCATGTTGGTCATGAAATTTGCTCGATTTTTAGGTTTCGGGGGAACTACCTAGATCAGCAGAACCAAAAAGTAATTATAATTATAAACATCTAGTGAGTCGTACGGTTTGTCAGTTTTATGAATATGCATAAAAAATAAGACCGCCTTTTACACTATTTATCTTTGGCATATTAAAATTTTAAGGAATGCAGTGTAGTAAGCCCCGAATATCTCAAGAATAGAAGAATTTAATAGGAGCCCGTATAATCTTCATAGATACAGGCATTCCCAAATTATTCAGAATTGTAATTTTAAGCTCATATTTTTTGTAATTAGCTTACTGCCGAAGAGTTAGAGTGGAATTACTCATTCTTCATTTTCTAATAAACCAAAAAGTATGGTTTATTATACTTTATGGTTTAATTTTTCGAACTCAAAAAAGTTTATTTATTTATCAAAACCTGACTTTCCTGGAAAGTCAGCAAACATCAATGGCCAACGTAGATTTCAACATGCTGTGTTAAAAACTTTGAGTAGTATTTGATAAAACCTTCTTTACAATTTGATAACATTTTTGAATCTTTGTTACCCCCAACAATCAGGAATTCACACCCTTCATTAACACTTAAAAAAAATATATAATGTCTGCAGCCCTCGAGCCAATTTTACAGGAAAACGAAGATAGATTTGTCATATTCCCTATACAACACCATGATTTGTGGGAATGGTATAAAAAATGTGAAGCATGTTTTTGGACGGCAGAGGAGATAGATCTCCATGAGGACCTTACAGACTGGAACAATAAACTCAGTGATGATGAAAAATATTTCATCAAGCATATACTTGCATTTTTTGCTGCTTCAGACGGAATAGTAAATGAAAACCTGGCAGAGAATTTTGTGAATGAAGTGCAATATTCTGAAGCTAAATTCTTTTACGGTTTCCAGATTATGATGGAGAATATCCACTCGGAAACCTATTCTCTATTGATCGACACCTATGTCAAAGATGAAAAGGAAAAAGGGATTTTGTTTAAGGCAATTGAAAATTTTCCGGCCATTAAGAAAAAGGCGGATTGGGCTTTAAAATGGATAGAATCTCCAAGTTTTGCGGAAAGATTAATTGCTTTTGCCGCAGTTGAAGGTATCTTTTTTTCCGGGGCTTTCTGCTCAATTTTTTGGTTGAAAAAAAGAGGATTGATGCCGGGGCTTACGTTCTCTAACGAACTAATTTCCAGAGATGAGGGAATGCACTGTGATTATGCAGTTCACCTTCACAATAAACACTTGATTAACAAGGTTCCCAAAAAACGAATTACGGATATACTCGTTGATGCCTTGAATATAGAACGCGAATTTATTACCGAGTCACTTCCCGTGAGCCTTATAGGTATGAATGCCAAGCTCATGACACAATACCTCGAATTTGTCACGGACAGGTTATTGGTTGAACTGGAATGTGATAAGGTATACAACTCTACAAACCCGTTTGATTTTATGGATATGATTTCTCTTCAGGGAAAAACCAATTTCTTTGAGAAACGTGTTTCAGAATACCAAAAGGCGGGTGTCCTCAATAAGGATAAAGACGTAGATGCACAAAAAATAAGTTTCGACGCGGATTTCTAAATAATAGAACCAGGGATTTTACCGGTTTCTATAAGGGATATTCTGGTCATTTATTTGGTGTATTTGACTGGTATAAGCTTTCAATAATCAACTTAACACTTAAAAAATAATTAGAAACACATGTATGTAGTTAAAAGAGATGGAAGAAAAGAGCCGATGATGTTCGATAAGATCACGGCCAGAGTACGTAAACTTTGTTATGGCCTTAACAACCTGGTAGATCCTGTTAAAGTTGCCATGAGGGTAATTGAAGGCCTGTATGATGGTGTGACAACATCCGAACTGGATAATCTGGCTGCCGAAATTGCAGCCACAATGACCACGGCACACCCGGATTATGCGAAATTGGCGGCTCGAATATCTGTCTCTAACTTACATAAAAACACAAAAAAGTCTTTCTTTGAAACAATGAAGGATTTATATGAATACGTAAATCCCAGAACCGGAAAAAAAGCACCGTTGTTATCTGATGAGGTTTTTAAGGTTATCTCTGAAAATGCTGACAAGTTAGATTCCACTATAATATATAATCGGGACTTTGGGTATGATTATTTTGGATTTAAAACGCTTGAGCGTTCTTACCTCTTAAAATTAAATGGAAAAATAGCAGAACGACCACAGCATATGCTAATGCGTGTTGCTGTTGGGATACATCTTAATGATATGGAGTCGGCCATAGAGACCTATGAGCTAATGTCCAAGAAGTACTTTACGCATGCAACTCCTACATTATTTAATTCGGGCACACCTAAACCACAAATGTCTTCATGTTTCTTATTGGCTATGAAAGACGACAGTATAGATGGTATCTATGATACGCTAAAGCAGACGGCGAAAATTTCTCAATCTGCCGGAGGTATAGGCCTTTCTATCCATAATGTAAGGGCAACCGGGTCTTACATAGCCGGAACAAACGGCACATCTAATGGAATTGTACCCATGTTGCAGGTATTTAACGATACGGCCCGCTATGTTGACCAGGGCGGCGGAAAGCGAAAAGGGAGTTTTGCAATATATGTTGAACCCTGGCATGCAGATATTTTTGATTTTTTAGACCTTAAAAAAAATCACGGGAAAGAAGAAATGAGGGCAAGAGACCTTTTCTATGCCATGTGGGTGCCAGATCTTTTTATGAAAAGAGTAGAGGCCGATGCCGAATGGACTTTAATGTGCCCGAATGAATGCCCCGGCTTATTTACAAATCACAGTGAGGAGTTTGAAAAATTATATACCGGTTATGAAGCGGCTGGTAAGGGCAGGAAAACGATTAGAGCACGCGAATTATGGGAAAAAATTCTTGAGTCTCAAATAGAGACCGGAACACCGTATATGCTGTATAAGGATGCAGCGAACAGGAAGAGCAATCAAAAGAATTTGGGAACCATCCGCTCTTCCAACTTATGCACAGAAATATTGGAATATACTTCTCCGGATGAAGTTGCTGTTTGTAACCTGGCATCTATAGCGTTGCCAATGTTCATTAAAAATGGAGAATTTGACCATAAAGAGCTCTACCGAGTAACCAAAAGAGTAACAAAAAATCTCAATAGAGTAATTGATAGAAACTATTACCCTGTTAAAGAGGCCGAAAATTCTAATATGCGCCACCGACCTATAGGTTTGGGGGTACAGGGCCTGGCAGATGCTTTTATAATGTTGCGCCTGCCTTTTACAAGTGATGAAGCCAAGCAATTAAACCAGGATATCTTTGAAACACTCTATTATGCAGCTGTAACTGCTTCAATGGAACAGGCAAAAGAAGAGGGAGCTTATTCTACCTATAAAGGATCACCTATTTCTCAGGGTCAATTTCAACATAACCTTTGGGGTATTAAGGATGAAGAATTATCCGGCAGATGGGATTGGGAAAAATTGCGTAATAAAATAGAAAAGCACGGGGTTCGGAATTCGCTTTTGGTAGCACCGATGCCAACGGCTTCTACATCGCAGATATTAGGCAATAATGAATGCTTTGAGCCCTACACATCGAATATTTACACGCGCAGAGTACTTTCTGGTGAATTTATTGTAGTAAATAAACATTTGTTGGAAGATCTTGTTAAACTGGGATTATGGAATGAAACCCTCAAACAGGAATTAATGCGTGCCAATGGTTCCGTTCAGCATATTGATAATATTCCGGACGATATTAAGGAGCTTTATAAAACAGTATGGGAACTAAGTATGAAGGACATTATTGATATGTCCAGGCAACGGGGCTATTTTATTGATCAAAGCCAGTCGCTAAACCTCTTTATGGAGAACGCCAATTACGGGAAACTTACTTCTATGCATTTTTATGCCTGGAAGAGTGGTCTAAAAACAGGAATGTATTACCTGCGCACAAAAGCAGCAGTAGACGCCATTAAGTTTACATTGGATAATACCAAGAAAAAGGAAGTTCCGGTTAGCGTGGCAGCGGAAGCAGAAGTTACAGCCGCGTCACCTGAAGCTGCAGGAGCATTGCCTGTTGAAACAACACCAGTTGGACAACAGGAACCGGATGTGGAACCAATGTCACAAGCTGAAATGAAAGAATTGATCGCACGCTCCAAGGAAGGACAAGCAGATGATGATTGTCTTATGTGCGGTTCATGAACGTAACCTATACTGAAATGCAATTGGCTGACTATACTATATCGTTTCAGTTATAGTGTAATAGTGTTTATTGATTAAAAAACACCTCGGGCAGGTCTACCCCATCTTAAAGACCGGTTCTGCAGGTGTTTTTTTATGGATTACACTTTGAAGTTTAAAAATAGTGCACAAAGCAATAAATAATTGCTTCTTTACATTATAAATGAGACCTTAAATAGGGGAATGATTTGAAATTTAGATGTTAAATTTTGGGGTAGGAAAACCTTCTAAGCCACATTTTTAATCTATTATAAAGGCTTTTATCCTAATTTTTGAAGTTAGGTCTCACAACATTATAAGATATGATAATCAATGCTGTGTAAATCAATAAAATAATAAAATAGTTATCCATTAATCGGAGAATTATATTACTTCCAACACTCTTATATACGCATCAAATCCATATTAAGATTACCAAATTGTAAAAAAAAGATATAAAAAATGTTAAAATCAATAATTTAATTGCCAAAGTGTAACTAATTCCTCCTTTCAATTGAAAAAATGGATTTTAATGCGGTAAAATACTAATGGTGATTTTTAAAAGTAGGGGGAAATTTAAATAAAGGCATCTACTGTTTTATAGGCATTTAGCACAGCTAATTCACCTTTTTTATCAGGAATAGAATTTCCATGTTCCATCCCCATAATGCCATTAAAACCTTTTTCATGGATAAACTTAAAAACGTTTTTATAATTTATCTCTCCTGTGGTTGGCTCATTTCTGCCGGGGTTGTCCCCGATCTGAAAATAGGCAATTTCATCCCAGCAGGCTTCAATATTGGGTATTAGGTTGCCTTCCTGGATTTGTTGGTGATAAATATCAAAAAGTATTTTGCAGGAAGGAGAATCAACCGCCTTACAAATTTCATAGGCCTGTGGAGAGCCAGAAAGGAATAAACCGGGGTGGTTACGGAAGTTCAGGGGTTCAAGGACCATAATTAAATTATGGGGTTCCATAAGTGCACTGGCTTGTTTAAGAGATTCAATGACATTAGCGGTCTGGTAGCCCATTGACAATCTGAGATCCACATGACCAGGGACTACTGTCATCCATTTTGCGTTGACCCTTTTTGCGACATCAATGGCTTTTCTGATATCATTAAGGAATTCTTCCCGTTTATCCTTATCCCCGGACGCCAGATTTGGTTCGGTCCAATAGATTTTATGGGCAACAAACACACCCATTTCTATCTTCCTTTCCCGCATAGTCCGGGCCATCCTTTCCTGTAATTCAATTTCACGGTCGGCCATACCATTATCCTCAAAGGCAGTAAATCCCTGATCTGCCATAAAATGCAGTTGGGAGATAGGATCTTCTCCTGCATGGTGTTTAAACATGCCAATATGTGGAGCGTATTTCAGGTGAAAAGAATGTTTGGCAGTATTTTGCAGTGAATAACCAAAAGATGAATACCCTGCCAGGGATACAGTGCTTGCCGCAATTGCCGTTTTATTTATAAAAGTTCTTCTTTTCAATTATTTTGTTTATAAAGACCAATCTTTGCCCCCTGTTAGTTCATTTAGATCACCACATCCAATATATTCACCGGGAACCGGTAAATAAGCAAGAACTTCTTCTCCAACGTATTCCGAAGTTTTATAACCCCAAATTGTCATATCACGAATATTTTTTGCGAAGTTATAAGTAACTGGTTCCTCTGATACTGCATCATTTTCCCCTTTAATCATGGCTGAGGGATTTTTAATAACCAGATCCTCATTCATTATCTCCTCCTCCTCACTTAATTGAAGAGCTTCTGCCAGGACGGGTTCCAGGTCTTCAGAAGTTAAATCATTCGCTTCATCTTTACCTGAATCTTCAAGCGCCTTTGCAATAAATTTATCAAAAGACAATTTTGTTACGGTTTGCTGTATGTCTTCCATGATCTCATTGGTAAAACGATCTATGAATATATGCACATTAACTTCAGAAGCCGAAGGGGTGTCTGTTTTGGGCAGGATGATATCAACCAGCTTAAGAAGTACGTTACCCTGTTCCTTTGTAAAAAAATCTGGAGTCCAGGCAACGGTATCTGCAGTTTTACATCCCTGAACAAGGCTTAACAATGTTGGGGTGGCCACCGTATAACCAAGTGCCAATCCCATATTTTTAATTGCGATTCTTCTGTCCATTATAATAATCCTTTTTTAAGTTGTTCGGCAGCATGGTTGGCTGCCCTTGCTGTAAATGCCATATAGGTTAATGATGGGTTTACACAGGCAGAAGAGGTCATAAAGGCCCCGTCCGTTACATAAACATTTTTAACTGTATGAACCTGGTTAAATCCGTTAACTACTGAAGTTTTAGGGTCCCTTCCCATCCTTGCAGTTCCCATTTCGTGGATCCCTAAACCAAGGGCCACAGGTTTATCAAAAGCTTCAACATCCCTGAGGCCGGCTTTTGTCAGCATCTCAAATGCCTGCTCTTTCATATCCTCACGCATCTTCAATTCGTTTTCTTTAAGCTCGGCATCAAAGGTCACTGTAGGCAGCCCCCAACTATCCAGTTTATCATAATCAAGGGTCATTCGGTTATCTTCATAAGGCAACACTTCTCCAAAACCACCCATCCCTAAGGTCCAGCCCCCGGGTTTAAGGATAGCTTCTTTTAGGTCTTTGCCGTGAGATAATTCAGAAACAGCCTCATCCCAGTTACTTCTGCTGCCGCTTCCCTGGTAGCCATATCCGCGTTTAAAAGTATCTACATTGGAATTGCCTCCTATATTCCGAAAACGGGGCACATAAATGCCGTTGGGTTTTCTGCCCTTATAAAATTTGTCTTCAAAACCATCATATTTTCCCGAAGCGCCTACCCCAAGATGGTGGTCCATAATATTGCGGCCCAATTGATCTGAATCATTTCCCATCCCATTAGGAAACCGGTCCGATTTAGATTGCATTAGTATGGAAGTAGAGGCAATTGCCGAAGCACATAAAAAGATTACCTTGGCTTTAAATTCAAAGCTTTCTTTGGTAACCCTGTCGATCACTTTTACTCCGGTTGCCTTTTTTGTATCGGGGTCGTACATAACTTCATGAACAATAGAATCAGGTCTCAGGGTCATATTTCCGGTAGCTTCTGCTGCCGGCAATGTAGATGAGTTACTGCTGAAATAGGCACCAAAAGGACATCCCCGAATACACCGGTTCCTATATTGACATTTGCTTCTCCCGTCACCTTCAAATTGTTTGCTGCTATTTATGTGGGCTACACGACCTGCCGTGATTACGCGGCCATCAAAATTCTCTGCTACTTTTTCCCTCACGTGTTGCTCTACGCAATTCAATTCCATCATGGGTTCAAACACACTATCAGGCAACTGTGGCAGTCCTAAAGTTTCTCCGGATATCCCCACATAGGTTTCTACTTTGGAATACCAAGGGGCAATATCTTTATAACGAACGGGCCAGTCGACGGCAATCCCTTCCTTTTTATTTGCTTCAAAATCGATATCGCTCCAACGGTAGCTATGCCGGCCCCAGAGTAAGGATCTTCCTCCTACATGATAGCCACGCATCCAATCGAATCGTTTTATTTCATTGTATGGATGTTCTATATCATTGACGAACCAAAAATTATGCGGAGCTCTAACGGTATAGCCCGTACGCGCCTGTTTTGATTGTTTGGCTGCTTCTTCAGGAGGTAGTTCACCGTTATTTGGAAAGTCCCAGGTGTCCATATTTGCAGTAGGGTAATCTTCCCGATGTTTTACCATTCGCCCACGTTCCAGCACCAGAGTTTTAAGTCCTTTTTCACATAATTCTTTTGCTGCCCAACCACCGCTAATACCGGTCCCTACAACAATGGCATCATAAGATTCCTGTTCTTCATTGTAATAAAATTTACTCATATAGCTCTATTGTTTATATGCTAAAGGCATCAAATATAAAATTAATTTTTTACATTTAATGGCTTATTAACTTATGGATTCTGCATTTAAATAGAATGTAAACTGAGAATATTAAAATGGATGTTTTATTTAGGGCTGAACGATAATTTTCACCTCTTAAACATTGAAAATACAAGTCAATAATTTTAATATAAGTACGCTTAAACAACACCTTAACTATTCAAGAGAATCATATTTATGAAAAGAAGAAACTTTATTAGAAACAGTGCCAGTGCAGGGATAGGTTTTTCTTTACTGGGAATTTACTCCTGCAAGGAGGCAAAGAAATCTGAAAAAGGCGATGGGCCAGTTGAAGAAAACGTAATTGCATCGACAACACCTTTTTTTAAATTATCTCTTGCGCAATGGTCTATTCATAATATGATAAATTCAGACGGGGTTGATCCTTATACTTTTGCCGAGAAAGCAAAGAATTGGGGGTTTGAAGGGCTGGAATATGTAAGTCAGCTTTATGACAAGGAGTTAGAAGCTGCTAATTATTCTAATGAAGCAATGCAATCTTTTGTGGATAAATGCAATGCTGAGGCAGAGAAACACGGTTTAAAGAATCTTTTGATTATGATTGACGGGCAGGGAGACTTAGCCACTTCTGATCCCGCAGAACGTAAAAAAGCCGTTGAAAATCATTATAAATGGGTGGACGCCGCGGCTTCAATGGGCTGCCATGCTATTAGGGTTAATCTGGCTGGAAGTTCTGATCCGGTGGAATGGAAAGCAAATTCAATAGACGGTCTTTCTATGCTATCTGCCTATGCGAAAACTAAGAATATAAATATCCTTGTGGAAAACCATGGAGGCCTCTCATCAAATGCAGCGATGCTCTCTGAGGTTATGACCAGGGTTAACATGCCTAATTGTGGTACTTTGCCAGATTTTGGTAATTTCTGTATCAAAAGAAAAGATCCGAAAGATTATGCTGCCGGTTGTGCAGAGAATTATGATATTTATAAAGGCGTAGAGGAGCTAATGGTTCATGCCAAAGCTGTTAGCGCCAAGTCGCATAATTTTGACGCAAATGGCAACGAGACTGTAATAGACTACGTTCGGATGCTGCAAATTGTCAAGGATGCCGGTTATACGGGTTATATTGGAGTTGAATATGAAGGAAGAGAATTATCCGAAGCAGAAGGTATTATTGCAACAAGAGATTTATTGCTTAGAGCATCCAAAGAAATAACCTAACCACTTATCATGCCCTATGAAAGGTTTTTTTAATCAACTTTTTGATTACAATTTTTATTGCAATAAAAAACTCATTGAAGAGTGCATTAAGCTCGAAAGGGTTCCGGAGAAAAGCGCAATGTTATTCAGCCATATCCTTAACGCGCATAACATATGGAATTCAAGAATACTCGGAAAAGCAGCAGAATACAAAGTTTGGCAGATTCACCCCATCCAGGATTGGGGAGATATTCATTATGAAAATCAGCGAAGCTCTTTTGAAATAACCACGAATGCTGCAGATTTCGAACTAAGGATAGATTATGAGAATGCAGAAGGCAGGCTTTTCACAAATACTTTACAGGATATTTTATTTCACATAATAAATCATTCTACGCATCACAGGTCCCAGATAGCCATGAATTTCAGGGATAATGAATTGGAACCCCTTTCATTGGACTATATTTTTTATAAAAGATAGCAGAGAATTTCATGAATAAAATAATTCAGGTACAGCTTTCCGTAATGATGTTCTTAGAATTTTTTATTTGGGGCAGTTGGTATGTTACGATGGGGATATATTTACCGAATAGCTTAGGAGCAACCGATCCTGAAATCGCAATGGCTTATTCTACGCAATCCTGGGGGGCAATAATTGCCCCATTTATTATTGGGCTAATAGCAGATCGTTATTTTAATGCTGAGAGGATTTTGGGAGTGCTGCATCTAATTGGTGCAGTTTTAATGGTGCAGTTGGCTTATGCAACCAGTTTTAATGGGTTTTACCCTTATATTTTAGGTTATATGATTTTATATATGCCAACCCTGGCTCTTGTAAACTCAGTATCCTTTAATCAAATGGATGATCCGGCAAAGCAATTCTCCCTGGTCCGTGTTTTTGGAACCACAGGTTGGATAGTTGCCGGTTTAGCGATTAGCTACTTTTTTCACTGGGATTCTGCGGAGGGATTAGCTAATGGGTATCTGAAAAACACCTTCTTAATGACTGCATTTGCTTCAGGGATTTTGGGATTTTTTAGTTTTACTTTGCCCGGGACACCTCCTGCAATAACCGGGAAAAGAAAAATAAGGATAGCAGATATTATTGGATTGGAAGCCTTAAAGCTTTTAAAGGATAGGAATTTTTTAGTTTTTTTTCTGGCTTCTGTTTTTATTTGCATTCCCCTGGCTTTTTACTACCAGCATGCCGGACAGTTTTTAGGAGAAATTGGAATCACAAACCCTGCTGGCAAAATGACGATAGGGCAAATTTCAGAAATTCTGTTTATGCTCCTTTTGCCATACTTTTTTAAAAGATTTGGTTTTAAAAAAACCATGATAGTTGCTATGTTAGCCTGGTCTTTTCGCTATATCTGTTTTGCCTACGGAAATGCAGGGGAATTTTCCTTTCTTCTCCTTATGGGGATTGCCTTGCACGGTATTTGCTATGATTTCTTTTTTGTATCGGGCCAGATATATACCGATAGCAAAGCAGGGCCGGAATATAAAAGTGCAGCTCAGGGATTAATTACCCTTGCCACGTATGGCCTTGGGATGTTAATTGGCTTTTGGATAGCCGGAAGAATAACAGATTATTTTGTGCTGGAAGATATCTCACATAACTGGGAAAGGATCTGGTTATTTCCTGCTGCTTTTGCATTTGGAGTTTCACTGTTGTTTATGTTCTTTTTTAAAAACGAGAGAATTGCTTATAAGTCTTAGATATTTTATATAAATTGAGGCGGCTATAGTCATCGATGCAGGACGATATTATTAGGAAGAAAATACTACATTTTGTCCGAGTTTTTTGAATTGAATAGGATTTTGGATTAATAAAAAAGATAAATAAAATGGCAAAAAAAATTAGATTAGGAATAATTGGCGGCGGTGGTGATTCTCTTATTGGCGTATTGCACAGGGTAGCTTCGCATATCAATGACAATTACCAAATAGTAGGAGGTGTTTTTAATCCTGTATTTGAATTGAACATGGAATTTGCAAAAGAAATTGATGTTCCTACAAATAGGATATATAAGGATTTTGACACCCTTATCGAGGAGGAACTAAAACTGCCAGAAGAAGAAAGAATGCAGGTTTGCTCCGTACTTACTCCAAATTTCCTGCATTTTCCCATGGCCAAGAAACTTTTAGACAATGGGTTTCATGTGATCTGCGAAAAACCAATGACCACTACCCTGGAAGAGGCAAAAATTTTACAGGAAGCCCACAAAAAAGCAGGAACCGTTTTTGCTGTAACGCATACCTATACAGGCTATCCTATGGTTCGCCAAATGCGTGAGATGATCAAAGAAGGAGCTCTGGGAAAAATTCATAAAGTAGATGCCCGATATTATCAGGGATGGATTAACACAATAATCCACGACCAGGAAAAACGCTCTTCTGTTTGGAGACTGGATCCAAAAAAGGCAGGGATAAGTTCCTGTATGGGCGACATTGGTGTTCATGCGTTCAATCTTATAGAGTATACTACTGGTTTGAAGATAAAATCCTTATTGTGCGATTTTAATTTCCTCTATGAGGACAATCAAATGGACGTTGATGGAACGGTTTTAATACGCATGGGAGATCATGTTAAGGGAGTAATAAGAGGTAGCCAGGTGGCCACAGGTGAAGAAAATGGATTGGCCATAAGAATTTATGGGGAGAAAGCTGCATTTGTATGGGAGCAGGAAAGGCCTAATTTCCTCTATAAGCTAAGCGATACAGAACCAACTCAAATATATAAACCGGGTCATGCATATAATTCGAAGCTATCTCTTGACGGCACTAAATTACCCCCGGGGCATCCCGAAGGTATATTCGATTCTATGGCCAATATTTATTTGGGAGCTGCCAGGGCTATTCGCGGAGAAGAGTATAATGACGGCGAATTCCCAACTATGTTAGATGGTGTTCGCGGGCTTAATTTTATTGAAGCCACTGTTCAATCCAATAAAGAGGGTAATGTCTGGGTAGATATGGAATAACTGCGCTGATAATAAATTAAAAACCCCGAAATTTCGGGGTTATTTTATTTACTGAATGATCATTCAAAAACCTTTTCAAAATATTCACATACTACAATCATACTGTCTCTGGGAACTCTTCCAAAAGCCTCGAGCTCTTTGGTGTATGCATCCCAGTACTTATTTTTCCAATAGGTTAAGGACAAATCCCCCTCACCTTCAATTTTTGAATAAGATTCACTGATACTAAAAAACGGCTTGAGCCTGACAGCTACCGTCCTTAAAATACATTTGGCCTCTCCTTTCCAATCTGTAAGTACGGTAAAATCTCCAATCTTCGGAAGCGGTTCTTTTCTGTACTGAAGCCCCAACAGGGAATGAGAGATAGCTCTTTTTTTTCCCGATAAGATCAGTTTTAGAGCTTCGTTTACCTCATTTTCACTATTCCCAAAATGCGTTACCTTAGGTTCATGCGAAAAGGCGTACTCCAGGTGTTTGTCTAAATAGTCTCCCCACAAATTTCTAGCTGATGCATTTTTCATAGAATATTCACTTTTGGTTTATGAAAATTTTCCCGTATTGATCTCTTTTGCTGCATGGCTGGCTGCCCTGGCGGTAAAGGCCATATACGTCAGGGAAGGGTTAACACAGCTGGCTGAGGTCATAAATGCACCATCTGTAACATAAATATTTGGCACATCATGAATCTGATTATGTTTATTAACTACAGATGTTTCCGGATTCCACCCCATACGTGCACCACCCATTTCATGGATGCCAAGACCCGGGCCGGTGCTTCTTTCATAAGGTTCTATATCTTTGAATCCGGCGGCAGAAAACATTTCTGTAATTTGTTTAATAATATCTTCCCGCATTTTATATTCATTTTCCTTAAACTCAACATCAAAGTCTAATTGTGGTAATCCCCATTGGTCTTTTTCAGTGTCACTGAGTGTTACTCTGTTGTCATGGTATGGCAGCATCTCACCAAATCCGGTAGCGCCTATTTCCCAGCTTCCGGGTTTTAAAATGGCTTCTTTTAAATCTCTTCCATAATTAAGTTCTGCGACGGATAGTGTCCAGTCTTCTCTGCTTGCCCCACCCTGGTAGCCAAAACCTCTCAAGTATTCTTTCTTTGGAGCGTCTGCATCTAAATTCACAAATCGGGGTATGTAAAAACCATTAGGGCGCCTGCCCTTGTAAAATTTATCCAGATGCCCTTCTACCCTGGCAGAAGCTCCTAATTGATAGTGGTGGTCCATTATGTTTCTTCCCAATTGGTCATGATTATTACCAATACCATTCGGAAAACGTTCAGATTTGGATTGCAAAAGTATTCCCACAGAAGCCATAGCAGAGGCACATAAGAATATCACTTTTGCCTCAAATTCATATTTTTCATGGGTCTCTCTATCAATAACCCTAACGCCGGTTGCCCTTTTGGTATTATCATCGTAAATGATTTCATAAACAATGGAGTTTGCCCGCAATGTCATATTTCCTGTTCGTTCCGCGGCAGGAAGTGTGGAAGAATTACTGCTGAAATAGCCTCCGAAAGGACATCCCCGCCAACATCTGTTTCTAAACTGACAAGGATTTCTCCCTTCTATATTACCAGCCTTATCAGTAATATTTGCGACGCGTCCTATAGTTAGCAGCCGGCCATCATCAAACTCCTCAGATAATACATTTTTCAAATCCTCTTCCGGGCACATAAGATCCATTGGGGGGTGAAACTTGCCATCAGGGAGATGGCTTAATCCAAGTTTTTCGCCACTAACGCCTATATATTCTTCTACCTTATCGTACCAGGGTGCAATATCCTTATAGCGCACCGGCCAGTCTACACCAATACTTTCTTTTAAGTTAGCTTCAAAGTCCAGGTCGCTCCATCGATAACTTTGCCGTCCCCAGGTTAGTGAACGTCCACCCACATGGTAGCCACGAATCCAGTCAAAACGTTTTGTCTCCACATAAGGGTGTTCCAAATCATTCACAAAAAAATGTTTCACGTCTTCTTTAGGAGCCCAGTTTACCCTGCTTTGCTTGTGGTATTTTTTCCGATCTTCCCGGGATAACTCATTGTTGTTAGGCAGATCCCATGTATCCATATTCATCGTGGGATAATCTTCAATATGCTTTACCATTCTACCTCGTTCTAGAACCAGGGTTTTTAGCCCTTTTTCACATAATTCCTTGGCAGCCCATCCTCCGCTTATTCCGGTGCCCACAACTATGGCGTCATATTTCTCCTTCTGATTCATGCTATATTGTTCTTTTAATTCTGATGTAATTGCTATATTTAACACTTCCCAATTGAAGAAATATTAGTAGAATTTTTACCCATTAAATATAGGATTTAATTCTTGAAACGTAACAAAATAGAAATTTGATTAACCAAGTAGAACTGTATCATGAAAACAATTAAAGGACCCGCCGTATTTTTAGCCCAATTCGTAGATAGTAAAGCCCCTTTTAATTCACTGGAAGGGATGTGCAAATGGGCCTCCGATTTAGGATATAAGGGAATTCAAATCCCTACCTGGGAACATTTTTTAATTGATTTGGACAAGGCTGCTGAAAGTCAGGCATATTGTGATGAGTTAAAAGGGACCATAAATTCATACGGTTTGGAGATTACCGAGCTTTCTACCCATTTACAGGGACAGTTAGTTGCTGTAAACCCGGCTTATGATCTCATGTTTGATAATTTTGCCCCTGATGCGGTAAAAAACAATCCCAAAGCGCGCACGGAATGGGCCGTTGATGTTGTTAAGAAAGCGGCAACGGCAAGCCGAAGACTGGGAATTAGCGCTCACGCAACATTTTCCGGAGCATTGCTTTGGCATACCTGGCATCCATGGCCACAACGTCCACCAGGATTGGTAGAGATGGGTTTTGAAGAGCTTGCTAAAAGATGGCTTCCAATATTGAATCATTTTGAGGATGAAGGGGTAGATGTCTGCTATGAAATACATCCCGGGGAGGATTTACATGATGGAGATACCTTTGAGCGCTTCCTGAAGGCCACGGGAAATCATAAGCGTGCTAACATTCTGTATGACCCAAGCCATTTTGTTTTACAACAGTTAGACTATATTACCTATATAGACCATTATCACGAATTTATTAAGTCCTTCCATGTAAAAGATTCGGAGTTTAACCCAACAGGCAAAAAAGGTGCTTTTGGAGGCTATAATGATTGGGGTGAACGTGCCGGCCGCTATCGCTCACTTGGGGATGGCCAAATAGATTTTAAGTCTATATTCTCTAAATTAACCCAATACGGCTGTGATGTTTGGGCAGTTATGGAATGGGAGTGTTGCATAAAGAGTCCGGAACAAGGAGCCAGGGAAGGGGCTGTGTTTATTAAGGATCATATAATAGAGGCCACAGAAAAGACCTTTGATGATTTCGCGGGGGGCGACATTGACAAAGAAATGCTTAAAAAAATCCTCGGAACTTAAAAAAATAGAGCTATGAAAAATATGTTAGGGGTTATTTTATTTGCCTGTCTTTTAATCGGGTGTAAGGAAAAATCAAAGGATCAGGATAAAGAAAATACCAGCTCCTCCAATACTGAATCAACTAGGAACACTAGTGAAGAAAGCGAATGGACCGTCCTTTTCGATGGCACCTCCTTTGATGGCTGGCACGTTTATCCGGGAGGGGAAGTGCCGGATGTATGGAAATTGGAAGACGGTGCTATGAGGTTGAGGCCGGATGACACCAGAACGGATGGGAACAGGTTTAATCTGGTAACGGATAAGGAATACACGGATTTTGTATTACACCTCGAATGGATGGTTACAGAGGGAGCAAACAGCGGTATCATGTGGGGAGTTGTTGAGGATCCTAAATACATTGAGCCTTATTATACAGGACCTGAAATACAAGTTTTAGATAATATAAATCATCCCGATGCCAAAAACGGCACTACACACCAGGCAGGTGCCCTATATGATTTGGTTGCACCTTCAGAGGATGTGGTTAAGCCAATTGGAGAGTGGAATACCTGTGAAATTACGATCAACCATAAGACCAATGAAGGGATTGTGGTGCTCAATGGAAAGAAAATCGTTGAGTTCCCGGTCACGGGTGAGGGATGGGATTCCATGGTGGCCAATTCCAAATTTGCCGATTGGGAGGATTTTGGAAAGCACCATACCGGAAAGATCGCTTTGCAGGATCATGGTGAAAAGATAAGTATCGGGTATAGAAATATTAAGATAAAAGAACTGTAAGTATGAATCGATACTATTTTTTGTTGCTAATACTTGTGATTGTAAGTTGCAAACAAGGATCGCAGGATACGCATAAGCTTCAGGAAGACACTTCGGATGACGTAATAGTTTATGAAGAATATATGGGCGAAGAACCCACGGAACCTGAGCAGACCGAGATCTATGAACCTGTACCACCCGTTGTAAATCCATTTGGAAATAATGGTGCTCCAAGCGATGCCATTGTTCTTTTTGATGGAAGTAATTTCGATATGTGGGAGATGGCTAAGGATAGCTCAGAGGTTATATGGTATCTGAACGATGACGGAAGTATGACCGTAAAAGATAAAGCGGGGGATATACAGACCAAACAAAAATTCGGGGATGTACAGTTGCATATTGAATGGAAATCTCCGGCTGAAATACAAAGAGATGGACAAAACAGGGGGAACAGCGGCATATTTTTATCGGGTCTATATGAAGTCCAGGTCTTGGATAATAATGACAATGACACATATGTAAACGGGCAGGTAGCTTCAATTTACAAACAACATGTGCCTTTGGCAAAAGCCTCGGTTCCTACCGGAGAATGGAACACTTACGATATTATTTACCATGCCCCGGAATTCAATTCAGAGGGCGGTAAAACCAAATCGGGAACAATAACGGTTATTCATAATGGTGTACTGGTACAGGATCATGTGGAAATAAAAGGAGCAATGACCTATATAGGGTGGCCAAAAAACCCGCCTCACGGCAAGGGGCCATTGAAACTTCAGGATCATGGCGATAATAGCCGGGTAAGCTTCAGGAATATTTGGATCAGGGAATTGTAGTAAATTAGGTTGGGTTCTAAAAAATCCCTTTTAGATTTTAGTACCTTTATCAAAATTAAATAGAGTTTATGATCCAATCCATGACCGGGTTTGGGAAGCATGTGGTGCAGCTTCCATCCAAAAAAATCACCATCGAATTAAAATCCCTGAATAGTAAAAATCTCGATATCAATGCCCGTATGCCCTCGGCCTATCGCGAAAAGGAATTGCAGCTTCGAAAGACAATTGCTGATTCCTTGGTACGGGGTAAAATAGATTTTGGTTTATATGTGGAGATTACGGGAGACGAAGTATCTTCTGTTGTGAATGAAGGGGTGGTCAGGCAATACATAAAACAGCTGAGATCTATCGCAGATGGCGATGATATAAAGCTAATGGAAATGGCACTCAGATTACCGGACGCCCTTAAAACAGAAAGGGAAGATATAGATGATTCCGAGTACAAGATCATACAAGATGCCCTTGAGAAGGCTCTGGAAGAAATAATTGGTTTTCGCACAAAAGAAGGACAGGTACTTGAAAAGGATTTTACAGATAGGATTTCAACAATAAAAAACCTTTTAGCTGAAGTAGTAAATATGGATCCGGATAGACTGGCAACTATTCGTGAGCGACTGGAGAAAGCGGTAGCGGACCTGAAGACTGAAATAGATGCCAACCGTTTTGAGCAGGAGCTTATTTATTATCTTGAGAAATATGATATAACAGAAGAAAAAGTTCGCCTGGACAACCATTTAGACTATTTTACGGAGACAATGAAATCTGCTGATTCCAATGGTAAAAAATTAGCCTTTATCAGTCAGGAAATAGGCAGGGAGATAAATACCATAGGTTCCAAGGCAAATTATGCACCCATGCAACAGTTAGTGGTGCAAATGAAAGATGAGTTGGAAAAAATTAAGGAACAAATGCTCAATGTACTTTAATGGAAGGAGGTAAGCTTATAATTTTTGCGGCTCCTTCGGGAAGTGGGAAAACCACAATAGTAGAATATTTGCTAAGGCAGAAAGAGCTTAATCTGGCCTTTTCCGTTTCTGCTACTTCAAGGCCAAGGAGGGGAAAAGAAAAGCATGGGGTGAATTACTATTTCATGACCACAAATGAATTTAAAAGGCATATTAAAAACGATGATTTTCTGGAATGGGAAGAGGTTTACAGAGATAATTTTTATGGCACATTAAAAACTGAAGTAGAACGATTATGGGCTGAAGGAAAAAATGTCATATTTGATATTGACGTTGCGGGGGGATTGCGAATAAAACGTAAATACCCCAATAAGACTCTGGCCGTATTTGTAAAGCCCCCCAGTGTAGACGAACTAAAAATAAGGCTTAAAAAGCGGAGTACGGAAAGCGATGATAAGATTAATATGCGAATCGCGAAGGCTTCCGTAGAATTAGCCACGGCACCCCAGTTTGACAAAGTAATTAAAAACTACGATTTGGATACGGCATTTAAAGAAGCCTATGAATTAGTCGCAAATTTTGTTGGGGCAGTGAGAAAATAATTCCTTTTGTGGAAGGACCCTGATAAAGCGTTAAAAAAATCTTGTTTGAAATATTGGATGAATAAATTTAGAGATTATTCATGAAGAAAATCGGACTTTTTTTTGGGACTTTCAACCCAATACATGTGGGTCATTTGGTCATAGCGAATTATTTGGTTGAGTTTTCTGATCTTGATGAAGTTTGGTTTGTGATTACACCTCAGAGTCCGTTTAAAGTCAAGAAAACTTTACTGGATAACAATCATCGTTATCAAATGGTGTTTGAGGCTGTAAAAGATTACCCTAAACTTAAGGCCAGCAAAATAGAATTTGATTTACCACAGCCAAATTATACGATAAATACATTGGTGCACCTTGAAGAAAAGTTTGGGAATGACTATAAATTCTGTCTGATAATGGGGCAGGATAATTTAAAGAGCTTTCATAAGTGGAAAAATTACGAGCTAATATTGGAGAATCATGAAATTTATGTGTATCCCCGGATTTCTAAGGGATCCTCAGAGCCTGAAATTCAGAGCCATCCGAAAATAAGAAAGGTAGATGCACCTATAATGGAAATTTCATCCACATTTATAAGAAAACAACATAGACTGGGTAAAAATATCAGGGCAATGCTGCCAGATGCAGTTTGGACCTATTTGGATGAAATGAATTTTTATAGATAGCAGGTTAGCTATAAAAAAGGCCCGGAATATAATGTTCCGGGCCTTGCAAAGTAGCAACATCAGGGGTAAAATGTTGTCATCAATTAAAAACGGATTTTATAGAAATTCTCCGTTCTCACTCATCATTACTTTCATTGTTTTATCCCCATTTTTTAATTTAATCTTATAGTTCTTTTTGGCACCTTCTCTATCCTCATACCTGATTCTATAAACATCCTTGACAATCTCCCAGCTTGGGAATCTGTCCTGCAATGCTTGACGAACTTCATCTGGTAATGGAACGTCGTTGTATTTTTCAATAGTTCTCAGAATTTTACCATCAGGACCATAAGCAGCAACTAATTTCCCGTCGGGGATAACAAAGGAAACAGTGTAATAGTCATAATTATCCTGATAATAATCCTGGGTGGTAACGTCATATGCCGCCGCTTTACGCTCTAGCAATTTAACAGGTACCGGAGCTTCTTTGTTGTCTGATGTATTTAAATACTTATAATTTACGGCCTCAATAACAACTTCAGATAGTTCCTCTACTTTGATCTCTTGAGAATATGTCAGGCCGGCTATCCCAAAAGCCAATAAACCGATACAAAATTTTTTCATGGTAATACGTTTTAAAGTTAATATATAGCCACTTTCTGGCATTAATAGTACAAAGATATCTTCCCTCAAAGTTTCCTGAAATGATCTGGATCAGTTGTGCCTCAGTCAAATGATCAAATTGTAAAAAAGAAAATCCTAAAAATTAAAAGGTTCTGCCGCTAACTAAGGCAGAACCTTTTTTTCAATAAGACAACTGCATATTACCGGTAAATGTAATCAGAGTTATCTTTGCTGCATTTTAAAGAAACTCCCCGTCTTCATTCATCTTAATCTTCATTACTTTTTCACCATTTTCTAACTTAAGCTTATAAACTTTTTTAGCTCCTTTTTCATCTGTATAGGTAACCCTATAAACATCATTTGCAACGGTCCAGTTTGGGAATCGATCTAGTAGAGCCTTAGTTACCGCGTTAGGTAATTTAATATTTTTGAATTTTTCAATAGTCCTTAAAATCTTACCGTCAGGATCATAGGCGGCAACTATTTTACCGTCAGGAATGTAAAATTCCACAGTATAGTAGTCGTAATCATCCTGATAATAATCTTTTGTTGTTACATCATAGGCAGCAACCTTGCGTTGCAACATTTGAACAGGAACAGCGGCCTCTTTATTGTCTGTTTGATTTAAATATTTGTAGTTAACAGCAGTAACTACAACCTCTGATAATTCTTCTACCTTGGTAATTTGCGAGTATACCTGGCTAGTAAGGCCAATAACTAATAAACTTAGAATAAATTTTTTCATAATCCCAGATTTTAGATGTTGTAAAATTTTATGCTTTGTAGCATAACTCTGGTTAAAAGTAAAAAAGCATTTATTCTTGTGAAATGATCTTGGTCAGTTTAGGAATTTAGCACAAACTAAGGTAACCTGGCATGAAGTATCTTTTACATGGAGATATCTAAGCCCGTTAATCAGTCATTGCGCGGGCTGGTTTTAGTAAGTGTATCCGTGCCTAGATACTTATCATCCTTATTGTAGTACCATGCTCTAATTTTTGGCATTTTAATGCCGTTAATTTCTTCCAGATCACTAAGAATGATGTATTCGCCATCATTTTTTTCTTCATCGTGGTAAAACTGATAAACTTCAAGGGCATACGTTTCAGGATCAAAATAGAAATACCAGGTATCTTTTCCAACAGCTTCTTTATAGGTAACCCTAAGCACTTCATAAAGTTTTCCCTTAAATGTTTTCCGGTATACTTTTCGATCCAATAAGGTCCCCGGATTTTTTAGTTTCATTGGAAGCCCGTATAAATAGGTGTAATAGTCCTTCATGGTCCGGGCACGTTCGCAGGTCAATCTGTGTTTGGAAATTTCATCCTCAGTGAGTGTTTCAGAGCCATTGAGCAGGAATTTACAACCTTCCTTATTTATAATTTGCTCTGTAATTATGTTGTCTTTTTTGGTAACTAACTTGAAATATTGTTGCGGCAGGTCAATAGTTATTTCACTTAACCTATCGCTGCTGTTAGGCGTCTTCATGGTAATGAAGAGCTGCCCTTTAAAATCAACCCAATTTCCCTGCGGATCGTGATAGGCTATCGCTTTGTTGAGTACCTGATTAGGAGAAAGATCCTGCCCACATAGGAGAGTAGTGCCACAGACCCAACATAACAGTAAGAAAGCTTTAGTCATGATTTAATTATTTTCTGTATATAGAATTACAATATCTTAAATTTACTTAGAATTAACTATTTGTTTACTTAAATTTAAAAAATAGACAAGCTATAATAGATGGAATACGGTTTCGCAGATATTTTACAATTGATTGGCTCTCTGGGATTATTCCTCTTTGGAATGAAAGTAATGAGCGATGCATTGATAAAGCTTGCGGGTAATAAAATGCGGTCTATTCTTGCAACCATGGCATCTAACCGGTTTTTGGGCATAGCAACCGGCTTTCTCATCACATCGGTAATACAATCTTCCTCGGCCACTACACTTATGGTGGTAAGCTTTTCCAATGCTTCTTTACTAACCTTACCGGAGGCTATTAGCGTAATCATGGGAGCTAATATAGGTACTACCATTACAGCATGGTTAATTACCATATTGGGTTTTAAAGTTAGCATGAGTGCAATTGCGCTGCCATTAGTGGGGGTTGGGTTTTTATTTACGTTTTCAAAAAAAGAAAGTTCAAAAAATTGGGGAGAATTTATCATCGGATTTGCCATTTTATTCATTGGATTGCAGTTTTTAAAGGAGGCCATGCCCAATATAGATGATAACCCCCAAATCCTTGAATTTCTTACGGGGTATACCGATGCAGGATTTTGGTCTGTACTTCTATTTTTATTAATTGGCACATTTCTAACCCTCATTATTCAATCTTCCAGTGCCACTATGGCATTGACATTATTAATGACTGCACAGGGCCTAATTCCATTTGAATTGGCTGCGGCCATGGTTCTCGGCGAAAATATTGGCACTACAATAACTGCCAATATTGCTTCAATAGTTGGGAATTACCAGGCCAAAAGAACGGCAAGAGCACATCTTATATTCAATGTTTTAGGTGTTATTTGGATGCTCTTATTGTTTTATCCGTTCTTACATATGATAAGTTGGCTAGTACAGCAGTTAGGTTCTCCATCTCCTTATTTGGTGGCAGCGGCTATACCAGTGGCGATTTCCTTATTCCACACGGTTTTCAATGTCCTGAATACATTTATACTGGTATGGTTTATTAAGCCTATAGCGCTTCTTGTTGAGAAAATGGTCCCGGAGATAATACTCCCCGAAAAGGCCATCGAAGTACCCAAATATTTAGATGATAAAATGTTAAAATATCCGGAGACGGCTATTGCTACACTTATTAAGGAGTCAAAATACTTATATAAGAGAGCAATTTTTGAAATTGTTGCCCATGCTCTGAATATTCACAGAGAGGATATAAAGGCGGGAATTAAGCCGAAAAAAGTAATCCAAAAATCAACGGAAGATTTCAAAACAGATGTCCGTGATTTATACCTTAGAAAAGTAAAAACGATTTATGGTGAAATCATAAAATATGCCGCAATTACCCAAAGTACACTTAATTTGACAGAAACTCAGAATGAAAGGATAATGCAAATTAGATTGGCGAACCGAAAAATGGTGGAGATAATACGAGATGTCCTGGATTTGGGTAAAAATGTCTCCTTGTACTCAGAATCGGATAATCCAAACATTAAAAAAATGTATGACAGTTTTAGGAAGAAGGTGGTAAAAGTGTTACGTGATATCTATCTATTCCGTACCGAGAAAAATAGAGATCTTTACCATCAAAAACTGTTGCGACTTAAAAAACAAATTAACAAAGACATTCAAAATAGCAATCGGGAAATTAATCGTTTAATTCGAAACGACCTTATAACCACCAATATGGCTTCTTCATTGGTTAACGATGTCGATAACCTGAATGATCTAATTAAACTTCTAATCGAAGTGGCTGAAATTTTATATGGGGATTGGAAACCTCTGGAAAACGAGATTAAAGAACATGAGGTTAACCCAAAATCCTTTACCTAGAAAATAATTCACCTAAATACAACATGCTAAACCAAGACCTAAATGTTGGCAGATAAAAATCTCCTACTCTATAGTAGCAGGTTCTATACTGCTATCATACCTTTCATAATAAATCTCAAGAAGATTGATAATTGCGGTCATCAAGTCTTTAGTTTCCAATAAGAGGGAAAAATACAAAGTGGTATTTTTAGGGCTGGATTCTTCTGTTCGCGTTCTGGCCACTTGTTTCTCAACCTTTTGAGAAACCATTTTGTAAAGCTCTTCCTTGCTATTTAAAATGACACCAATTTCTTCAAATGAACGATTATCAAAGGCTTGTTTGGACCTGTTCAATAAGGATTCCAATTCCATATTGATTTCCGATAACTCTTTAACCTGATTGTATTTTAATTTCTTATGATTATTATTAACGTGTTTATGGCTTATTTTTGTAATATATTCAAGAGATTGTGCAATATCCGTCAAGTATCCTAAGATATTAATGTAGAAATTACTGGCTTCAACACTGCTGTCGTCAAGATTTTTTATGAAATAAAACAAATTATCTCTAAGATCATCTATTTCTACGGACAACTTAACAACATTGTTCTTGTTCTTTTTAAGGACATCAAGATCCTGTTTTGCCAATCCATCAATACTATTTCTATAAAGTTTCTTACTTCTTTTTATAACATTAGAAATGTTATGTGCACTTTCCTCTATAACTCCTTGTATAGAACTGCTTTCTGATCTTATCAACATATCCTCAGCACGTATAGCCTTAGATTTTCTGTTATAGGAAATGTAATTTCTTGCCAGTAATAAAATGGCAACAAATAGTAATACTGCAATAGCGGCTCCTTTACCAAAACTTATTATAGCTAAAATTATACCCGCACTTATAAACGCAATAAGTGCAGTAGCAAACCAACCGCCAATCACATTCAATACGCCTGCCACCCTATACACAGCACTTTCGCTACCCCAGGCCCGATCTGCAAGCGAGGTTCCCATAGCAACCATAAACGTAACATAGGTAGTAGATAAAGGTAACTGATAGGAAGTGGCAATTGAAATCAAGATACCTGCAACCATGAGATTTACAGCTGCTCTAACCATGTCAAAAGCGGCGTACTCGTGTATTTTTCCTTTAGACAGAGCAAGTGTTGATTTTTTAAATTGTTTGTTAATTTTTTCAAGTAGGGAATTTGGCAATACTGTTTCCGTGTATTTGGCCGCCAATATGGTAAATCTAACCAGACCCCTAGATAAATTATTAGGTC
>Ga0209536_100001583_pt1 | contig 37370 bp, 29 predicted proteins | sample DeeMarSeWOR28_12_FD_187461 | JGI IMG/M metagenome (GOLD analysis project Ga0209536, IMG submission 187461) | Marine sediment microbial communities from White Oak River estuary, North Carolina - WOR-2-8_12 (SPAdes) (version 2) | ecosystem: Environmental > Aquatic > Marine > Intertidal zone >... | reverse complement strand
AGGATCTAGATAAAGGACATCACAATTTATTTTTCTAACAAGCTCATTAGCATCCATTTCGAAAACTTGATGTTCTTTCTTGTGACCGGTGATAATTTTGGAACGGGTCAATCGTAGTCTTTTTTTTACTCTAGGGTCTGACATTTTACTAAGAAAAAATCCATATGTACCCGCAATATTTGCAACATTATTTGCTGCGTAAATCAAGTCTGTTACTAAGAGAGCATGTTCTGCCTCAGAAATTAATTTATTGTTTTCCCATTGCTTTATTTCTTCCCGGATTGCATCTATCTTTTGCGCATTTTCATTACTAAAATATTGTCGCTGATATTTCTTACCGTGTGTACCTCCGGGCGCATATTCTGAGTAAATAAATCCCTTAATAGGCTTGATCTGATTTAAATAACTTAGAACTTTGTCGTATGGACTATCCAACAGGGAATCACATCTTGACCAGATATTCTGAACATTCATTAGGCCAGAAAATTTAGGTTCCTGATCATTCATTAGAATAGCTTTCGCTTTTGTTGCACAAAAATTTAAGTTATCATTTGCAATAACCGAATACCCAACCTCCTTGAAAATTGAGCTCACTGCAGCTGTGCCGCAAAATAGATCACCAATGCATTCAATAGTCATACCCTTACTTTGGATATAATTCAATATTCGCTTCACCAATGCGGCTTTTGAACCTATGAATCTCATAAAAAAATCATGTGGATATTTTATCTTAATCCTATTTTTGAATGCTTTTGCCAAAGATAAAAAGAAGTGAACATAAATACAACATTTTATTTAAGAATCCATATTTTGGGAAATATTGCTTTCTCTTAATTAACAAATCAATCTAAAATTATCAATAAAAAATTATTGGGAGAATCCCCTCTTCATTCCTTTAATGATTTTTATCATCGTCTGAAATGCGATGTTAGGCCTCGCCTGCTGGTTTGTCGTTCCCGTTATGTAAAGATCCATTTCAGGCACATAAAACGCCACCGAGCCGGTGGAACCGCTATGGCCAATCATTACCGGCGCCCGATGAAATGGTGACAGGATACGCGGCACCTGAAATTTTTGTATGCCGATCCCATATTTGAACGGAAAGAAAATGTTATTCCATTTTTCCAATTCGTGCAGCCTGTCTTTTGGAAAAAAGTAACCATCAAAGAATGCTTTCAAAAATATCATTTGATCCTTCGCCGTAGAGATGATATCATTCTGAGTAGAGTTGAGAAACTGTGGGACATGTATCTCCTGCGCTTTGACGCGTATGGGAACGAAAGTTTCCTCTATCCCATCTTCACACACACATGTCCTGGTGAGGTTCAGTTCCTGAAACAGATTTTTCAGGGCAATATTGACCGGCTCTCCGGTAATTTTTTCGATGACGCCACCTAAAATCTGATGGTTTGTATCAATGTACTTAGCTTTGCCTTTTTCCCCGGGCGGAAAATGTGGCTTCATCTTTCTTACTTCCCGGATCACCTTGTCAATCGGCCAGGGCTGATCGATCCCCTGTTCAAGCTCAGTCATTGCCTTTTTGCCGTTATCCTGTTTATCGGTCAGATAACAGGGTAACCCGGAGGATTGGGACATCAAATGAGCAACGGAAAGCTCATTGGAATAATCCTTACCGTTATGTATATGCAATCCCTGAATGATGTCCTCCGGAAGGTACTTTGCGATTTTATCGTGCAACTCCAATTTGCCCTCGGTGCATAATCTCAGGATAATTGCGGACACAAAGAATTTGTTGATGCTGGCGATGTAGTACCGGCTGTCTTCTTCGATGTTGCCGGCTGCGCTTATTAAATCGATGCCGTTGTCACCAGAGGATACATAGAAGACAGCTCCGTAAATATGCTTTTTTGTACTAGCCTTATTTACCAGTTCGCTTAAAACTGATTTATTCAGTTTATCCTTCATTTCTCTTGAACTCTTCCACCCGGTTAATTTCATTCAGGGCGCGTTCAGCCAGCACGGTTAAATTATCATCGCCCCATTCCCGGGCCATTTTTTCCAGAAGTTGTTTGGCTTGAGTAACACGGAGCCTCCCCAACATTTTAATTGCCAATTGCTGCACCTGGTAAGGTGGTTTCTCTATTGCCATCATCAGCGCTTTGTGCAATTCCGGATCCCCCGGGGCGCAGCTTTCCCACGCTTCCAGGGCGGCCATCCGCAATTGCTGGTTATACTCTTCGGTGGTAAAAGGTTTTATTTCATAAACCAAGTTTTCCTGGCCAAGAATGCCGAAAGCATTCATACAGGCGATGGTAATTTCGCTATACCAGGCGGGGCGCTTCATTTGCCGGCGGATAAAATCTATGTCAACGTCCGGGTCTGTTTTAGCCAGAACGACAATCGCTGTGCCAACCACATCGCTGTGGGAATCATGTTCGATGACGCTCATGAGCGCCTCTGCCGCCTCACTGCCGCCAAAATCGGCAATTGCCAGAACGGCGGCTTTGCGGATACGATATTCCGGATTCTGCAGAGCAGAAGTGATTATTTGCCCGGCTGACGGAGTCCGCAGCGAACCCGACTGTAGCACAGCCTCGGCTTTCAGCCCCCAAAATGCATCCCCGGCGAGAATTTCCGAAATGACTTGTGCAGTTTCGGCTCGGTGTGGATACCGTTCCGCCAACTGCCGCAGAGCCCAGATCTGTCCCGGCAGCTCATCATGCTTCGTCTGATACAAAAGCTCATTAATCTTCTTGTCAAATTTCAGTTCAGCTACCAGTTCCCCGCCACCGTCAAAACTCACCATCAGTGGCGCTTCTGCCGATTCAAACAGGAATTTCTCTTCAGCATGCTCAACCCAAATCCTGTGCTTTGTTACGCCATTTGCGGTAGCTACTGAAACCGTCACCGGCAACTTAAATAATCCCTGACCAGCTACGATGGGTTGCACCTGTTTCACATTGAGGTCAATCAGTTTCACGTATGGTAAATAACTGTAGCTGACTTCGAATACCGGGTGCCCGCCCCCATAAACCCAGTCATTAAAAAACCAATCTAAGTTCTGATCTGTAAATTCCTTAATGGCTACCTTAAAATCATTCGTCTCAACATTTTGGAATTCATGTTTTTTCAAATAGTAATGTAAAGCTCCGAAGAATTCATCGTCGCCCAAAATACTGCGCAGCATATGGAGGACAATGGCGCCTTTCAGGTAAGTATGTTCTTCATTGTAGATGTCCTCAGGCATATCGAAATAATGATACTCCAACGGACGAATGGTATGCTCTTTATCAACATAGGCCAGATACTGATCGAGCGCAATTTGCCGATCGAGAAGCAACATGTCTCTTCCAAGCGCATCCTCGTCCCAGAGCATCTGGCAGTAACTGGCAAAGCTTTCATTCAGCCAAATGTAGCTCAAGTTGCTGCAGGTGAGATTGTCGCCAAACCAGTGGTGCGCCAATTCGTGGGCAATGGTTCCATCCGCCCTCCAGAAGTCCTGGTAGCGGTCGAAATGGGGTTCACCGAAATCCTCCGGAGCCGACGCATCTCTCAACACGGACGATCGATGCCCGGTTACGCCGGTGTGCTCCATGGCGCCGATAGCATAATCCGGTATGGCCACCTGGTCGTATTTGTCCCAGGGATAGATGTAATCGAATCGCCGGGAGAAAAACTCGACCATTTTTGTGGTGTTACCGAATGCATAGCTTCCCTCCTGCAAACGACCCTTTGGGACCCAATAATTCAGTAAGATGGAATCAAAAGCCGATGGCAATTCTCCTTTTTCAAATATCCCTGCATAAACGGCGATCAGATAATTCGAGTGCGGAAGTGTTTGTTTCCAGTGAAATGTCTGCTGGCCGTCCGAGTTGAAGACACCCAACAACCGTCCGTTTGAAATCACCATATAAGGCTCAGGCACAGTGATAACCATTTCGGTGGAAAATTTATCGTTCACATCATTGTAGATGGGTAGCCAGTTGGCATGAAGTCCGCCTTCCCCGTAAGTATGCACGAAATATTGATCCTTGTGAGCCATATCTCTCTGAAAATACATCCCGGCATTAGGCTGGCAGGAATACCGAATTGCCACTATCAGCGTTTCCTCCGGTGCAAAACTCTTCCCTAAGTCAATCCCGAGAGAACCATCCTCATTGCTGAACTTCAGTTTCTGTGAAGAGGAGCTATTCACCAGTTTCACCTCGTCGACGTTCAGACGGATGGCATCCAGCGAGAATTTGTTTATGTTACTTAAAGGGCAAAAGCTCACTGTGGCTTCACCAGACATCTCGCCATTCTCTAAATCCAGGTGAAGTTCTGCCTTGTAGTGAACAATATCCACCGTTCGCTCACGGATTTCATGATAGGCGCCTTCCGGCAGTCGTTGAGCAAAAGCCGCGCCCGCAATGGGGATAATGAAACAGAACAATAAGAGCACGGACAGGGATCTGAAAAATCTCATTTGGGTCTCCTCCGGGATTATGTAAGTGCTTGTGACAAAACGATTTTACCAAATCAATAAAAGATTATCAAGTTTTATTGGGAGGAAATTGGTGAGAGAATTGGACACACTTGCAAGCTGTTCCGACGCTATTGAGGGGAAGCGGCTGACGCTCCATCATCAGTGATGAACTCCAGGCTGTCCTGCGTCACCAGTGAGCGGCTGTAATGAAAACCGCCTTCTCCATCCACAATGAAATAGGGCAGATTGAATTGCGGGCTGTCTTTCAAATTATTATAACCTAACACAAACACATAGGTTGCTATGGCATCGGCTTCTTCCGCAGTTGGCGCCAGAATCGAAACACTCCGGCATTGGGTCGAGGGAAAACCGCTTCGGGGATCAAGGATATGATGATACCGTTTTCCGTCAATGATCACGAACCGTTCATAATCACCGCTGGTCGCCACGGCATAATCACTTAACTTGAATCTGGCAATGAGACTGTCCTGGTGGCGGGGGTGTTTAATTCCTACCCACCATTTTTGGATTCCGTCCTTTTTTCCTGAGGTGTAAATATCGCCCCCGGCATTGAGAAAAAATTGCTGAATGTTATTCTGCTTCAGAACCGCAACGCCTCGGTCGATGGCATATCCCTTGGCAATCCCGCCCAGATCAATTTTCATCCTTTTTTTTACCAGGTAAGCGGTGGTGTCCTGCTCGTTTAAAATCATCCTTTTATAATTGACCAGCGGCAGCAAGGCGGCAATTTCTGAATCGGATGGAACAGTGATTTCTTTGTGGTCGTTATCGCTAAATCCCCAGCGGTCGGTGAGGGCGCCAATGGTGACCTCAAACAGGCCATTGAATTTTTCCGAGTAGCCCCGGGCGCGTTTTAGAATCTGAAATGTCTCATTGCTGACCTTTACCGGTTTAACACCGGCTTCCCGGTTAACCTGGTTGATTTCGCTGGTAAAGATTTGATAACTAAGCAGATTTTCAACCCGGGTCATTTCCTGGTACGCCATCAGGAGTGCTTTCTGGCAGGTAGCAACATCCGGTCCCTGCACATCCGTCTCAACTATGGTTCCCATCAGGTATTTACTGACTTTCACATTATAGAAAGCGCCGGATTGGGAAAAATTAAGTTGGACAAATACACATAACAGCAGGAAGCTAAAATAATAAAGCCGGATTCTCATGATTAAAACGTTATGCCGTCCACACCAAAGTTGTTTACGCCCTCGATCACAACCCGCAGCCGGTTGGGGATGCAAACCAAACTTTGCCCGGGACGACTGATGGCGCCCAACTCCATGCAGGTTTTATGTTTGCACGAAGCCGACACTATCTTTACCGAACCGTCTTTCACCGCAACATCGATATACCCGTTCTCTCCCGTAACGCGATGGGCGGTCGTATTATTCTTTATGGATAGCTGACGGACCAAAACGTTCCCTCTAAAGATATTAACATCTTTGGCTGCGGCGCCTGCTGTGCCGGAGAAAAAGCGCAGCAGGGTTGGGTTTTCCAGTGATCGAGGAAGGGACAAAGCTTTTGCCGTTTCCCGCAGTCGGTTTGAAAACTGATCATCCGCTTTATAGAAATCAATCAGCTGCCCGGTTTTAACAAATGCAATATCACCGGTGTGATTTCCGGAGAGCTGATACTGCGTAAAATCGATGCGATGATTCGTTAGGTAGGATGATCTTATCAATGGGTCAATTTTTTGAATGGCCAGTTCCGGTTTATCGGTTACCACATCCAGCGAAAAAGTGGTATTGGCGGCAATGTCCGCGAACGCTTTTTTATTGAATATCCCTGATCCGGCGATCAATGCCCCGGATAAAAAGAGGGTACTCTTTTGGAGAAATTCTCTGCGATTCATCTTTCAGTCCTTTTGTTGTCTAAGATTTTAATAATTCCATCTTTTTGGATTACAACTTATATCTTATTCCCACATTGAAATAGATAGCTGATAAATTCCTGAGGCCGGTAAACCAATCCGGTGAATTGGTATGCCGCCGGTACCAGTTCAAGCTGAAGTTATATTGCAACCTATCATTATCCAGAAAAGGTAAGATACCCTGTTCGCCGCTCCCATTTAAGGTTAATTTCAATTCAAGATCGGTCGAATACGCCTTGTCTAATTTGCTGTCGGCAGTCATATATCGCTCCGGAGCGGCGTACACGCTTCTAAAGAAAAAGGCTTCGTTTTGAAAATAGGTGCGAATGCCCACGCCCAGCGTGGCATACTGCGACAAATGCCGTTGGTAGAGACCGGAAAAAGTATGAGAGCGTATGTCCCAGGAGTCCCAGTAATAACGGTAGCCCAGTGTGATAGAGGAAAGAGGGTTCAAACGGTAAACAAAGCGATTCGCAACCGCGCGTCGATATCGATTGTAAGGATGAACCGGATCATACTGGATGATCGAATCTGGCACCGCAATTTTTATGGTTCTGTAAACATCCGCCAATTGTCCGTCCGCCTTTGTGTACGAAAAGATAAATTGGGTGAGCAATCGGGTGCTCAGTATCTGGCTGAATGTGGCATCCACTGTTTCGACATTTACCTTGCGCGTCCAGGTCTTTGTGGTCGGAAAAACTTTGTCCCAACTTCTTACAAAGCTTAGTTGAATTGTGGTGTTTTTCTCGGCAAAATCCCGGGAAATAGTTCCTGCAATGGTGCGGGAGGAATAATCGTGTTCCCTGCTGTACAATCCGTTCAAAGTGAAATTTCCATTGGCAATGAGATGGTTGATCCCCAGGACAAATTCATTGCGAACATCATCGGCCAGTTTGAAGGCCTCCTCACCCCGTCCGCCGCCAGTCGATGCCGCGGTGACAACATCAACGTTCTGACCGGTATTGACAGATTCGCCCTCCCCCTCATCTTCCCCTTCCGAGGATCGGCCGTTAGAATTGCCTGTCCGGATCGATGCGGCCGAAACGAGGTCCACCAAGTACCGCCCGGTAATCGCAGTCGATTCAGAGAGGTGACGGGTAAGTGCAAAGTTGGGATAAATGACTGATACCTGGAAGTTATCAAAATATCCGCTGAAATTCGCCTGAAGCTCTTCATCCGGCAACTGTTGCGCCGAAAGCGGTAATATGAAGCTAATTAGACCCACGCAAACGGCAGTCTTCCAATCAACCACATCCGCATCCCCCGCTTTGTTCGCCGGTAGCACCAACCGATCCTTCGCGATAGTCCAGATAATGCTGCTTGATCCCCGAGTCGATTGGATTCTCATCCATAATCATAATCGGGTCCGATAAGCTTTCCCGGTGCCACGGACGAACAGTCGCACAACCGGATAACAATAAAAATAAAAATATGAAACCGAACAAAATCAACCTTCTAAGCATTTGCTGATATCTCCTTTGGTAAAGTTCTTTCCGAGTCGATCTTTTTGATGGCGGGTTTATTCCTTTAATAATCCATCGATTTCAGAAACATAATCCTCTTTATTGGACTCTTTAAAACCGGTGTGCCAAAAACGAATGATTCCTTCTTTATCAAGCAAGATGGAACTTGGCATTCCTTTTATCTCATACTTGGGAGGAATCTGTTGTTTGGGATCTTGAACGATGGTGAAGCTAATTTCTTCGGGCAGTTGCCCCATAAATCTTTTCGCGTTCTCAAGTTTGTCATCAATATTTACAGCGACAATTTCAAAAGGGGATTTACCATAGCGGCGATACAGCTCAATCAGAAACGGCATTTCCTGCCGGCAGGGGCCGCACCAGCTCGCCCAAAAGTCGATCAGAACAACTTTCCCCTTAAAATCACTGAGTTCGATTTTCTTTCCATCCAATGCTGTGCCCTGGAATAGAGGCGCTGCCTGGCCAATTTGGGGAGCATCGGCGGCAAAAACTGCAAGGGTGAAGATCAGCAGAATTCCAAATATTCTGTTCATAAAGAATTTTCTCTCACAATATCACCTCTTTCATAATACACGGAGCATTCGAGTTTAACATCGGAATTTTGTGTTGGTTCCCTACAAGCTTAGCTTATGTTTGTTCCTTGGCAAGCAAATCAATGGTCTTGTGCATATTAGTAGACAGCATTCGCGGGATAGGTGGCTGTACCTATCACTTTCCACTGCTCATGGGGTTCCGATGATTTAGCTGCAAACCAAACATAGGTCACTTCCTCCTCAGCGACATATCGCCATTCCTCGACGAGCGTACCGGCTGCGAGAATTCCGGCCAAGCCCTCCTGTGGTCCAAAGTACGGCTCATTGGGAACGGTAAACTCCATAATTTCATCCGGCTCGCCGACAGCTGCGATGACTTCATCCCGGGTCTGCCCGATTTGGATTTGCCGCGAAGCGTCATTTGAGCATCCGGCAGCAATAACAATGAGTATTGAAACCCCCAAGGCAATCAAAATTATTTTGTGTATGGAAGGTATCAATCGGATTTTCTCTCTTTTGGACAAGGGTTCGCAAGAATCACAGAGAATGTCCATCTATTTAAAAAACAGACGTACCCCAAATCCGCCGTTAAACTCAAGATTTGTCTCCGGCGCTAAATCCATGATGGGAACAACCTCCAGGAAAAAATCGAGCGGACTGGCGCGCAGCAAATATTCCGCACCAAGCGGAATCCGGATCCCAAAACGGCTGTTATCCTGCATTTTAAGGCGCGCCCCTATTCCGTAATAAAAAAGCAACTTTCCCGCGTCGACCTCGGTCAGATTCTCGTTGTGAAAAAGATAGTCCGCATGTAAATGAAGAGCATCATCCCCTTCAAACGACCAGGCGGCCGCGCCGTCAATGGCACGGGTGGGTGACAACCAGTTCTTGAAACTGATGCCGGTCGGCTCGCCCAATATGATTCCAATTCCAAAGCCCTCCTGCGCAGATCCCGCGGCGCTGCAAAAGCCTGCAAGGATGGTCAATAATAAAATGATATACTTTAGCATCGCTAAATACCCCTTTCCGGATTCAAATTTTGTTAAAATTCAAATTACCTTAATTCACCAAAGATATTCCTCAACGCTGAAATTGTGTTAGGAATTTTTTTGTCAAATTTATTTTCATTTTCCAAAATTTTATTCCAAAGATAAATCACATCCTCGTAAGTATCAATATCCCTCTGAACTGCCATTTGGTGAACCGATAAATTTTGCTGCTTAATTCGGAGCAGCGTTTGCTTAAAAACATATTCGGTGCTCCAATCGATTTTCTCAAATATTTGCGGGTAGAATTTCTTGAGCGCCACCAGATAATACCCGCCATCCATCGCCGGACCCAACACCACATCAGAAGAATTCAGTTTCTCAAAGGCTTCCAAAATATCGTTTTCAGTGAGCGTGGGCAGATCACTTCCAATAATACACACTTTTTGATAATTCTGTTGAAATGAAATTGAGAATGAGTTCTTTAATTTCTCACCCAAATCCAAACCTAGCTGAGGGACGTAGTTTAGATTCATCCCAAGCCATGACTGCATTCCTCCCGCCGATCCTTCTGGCCAGTACTGAACAAAGAGATCGAAATATTGTGACTGCGAAAGATGATCAACCAGATCCGCCCCCATCGCTTTGTAGAGCTTTAAAGAGACCTCCCATGACAATTCCGGCTGCAGACGTGTTTTTACCTCTCCCAAACGCGGTGCTTTTATGAAAATGATCAAGGCATTATCTGTTGTACATTTCATATTCAAGTATTTAAGTGTGTAAGTGTTCGAGTGCTCAAGAAGCAAAAGTGAGAGGCAAGACGTAAAAAGTGCCGCTTCACTTCTGGCTCATTAACCCATTAACTCATTAACTCCGATTCTCCGCTCAAAATACCGGCCTGCCGCTGGCGGTCTTGGTGACTTTTATATCCCGGAGCGCTGACTCCTTGATTTTGATTTCAAGACGGTAATAGCTGAAGCTCGGATTGGGAGACCACTCGAAGGACATTTCCCAGCAGTGCAGATCGCGGTAGATCAAGAACCGTTGGTAATCGATAACCTTTTCGATCAGATCATACGTTGCGTAATATTGAATCCGCCAATTATCTGTGAGCTGCAATTTGGCATCGATGTTCAGATCAAAATTTTTAGTGCCTTTGGTGGTTTTATTCCACCTGTAACTGTAAGAAAAATTCGCGCCAATTTCCCACGGAATCTTGAATCCCCGTAGCGCATCCACATTAGGGTCGCGGGTTATATCACGGCCAAGCCCCTGGTCGTCAAATAATTGATTTTCAGGCACGAAATTGTAAAGGGTGTCTGCAGTATCGGCGGGAGCCTGATCCGCTTTCTCCTTTTTTTCGGGCGGTTTGATCTGGAACCTGCCGTTCATTGTCAGATTCCAGTTTAAGAGCCTCAGAAATTTTAAGTTGGACGGATCCCATACCAATTGATCACGTCTTCCGGTTCCGCTGCTGGTAGGCGCATAAAATGAGTGCGTTGCGCCTGCGGATATATCAAAATTCCGGTGCGGTTTTGCATTTATCGAAGTTCGAAGATCAGCCCATTTTAGACTATCCGCCTCAAAATTATAGCTGGTGCTTGTAGTCATGCGAACCAGGTCGATTTTCTTTTCCTCGTCCTTGGTAACAATTTTCCCCTGGAGGAGGTTTGTGACACTAATGTTCATCCGCTTCTGGGCGCCGGCAGGAGTGCCGCCAAAGAGATTTCCTGCAAAATGATCTCTCCGAATAAGCCTTCCCGTGGTATCGGTAAAGTTTTGATAATAGCCCCATTTTTCATCGGAAAAATCCGGCGTGTAAGAAAACCCGATGGATGGATCGATTTTATGACGAATTACTTTCAGCGGCGAGAAAGGAATCGTCCAAATCCCGTAAAAAGTGGTCCGGGCGGTCACACCGGTGCTAAAGGTATGACGGGCTTTGAACTTTTTGACCGTGTCGGCAACTGAGTTGTTCAGCGAATCGACAAAGGCATAATTTTGATATTCTGGAACCCACAATTCCCGAAAATTAAAATTTTGTTGCAGGTTGATATATTTCAAAAATTTCATTGGAGTCGTTAGAGAAACGGTATGTTCCCAGGCGCTCTTTTTAGTTCTGATAAATCCGTCGTCTTCAATCGGCGTTCTGGAGCCTTTGGATAAAAACCTGGAGTTATAGTTATACTTAATGTTGTTGTACCAGGACTGCTGCCTCCCGCCCCCGGACTGAAAAGGAAAAATACTTCTGGAAGGCTGACTAAATTGTACGTTGGGGAATTCATAGTCAATCTGACCGGTCTGCAAATTTTCGGTGCGGCGGAAACTGAGCGACATGGAATTTTGGGACGCTGGCCAGGTTTTGCTGAGCACTGCACTGGTGGTTATACTCTGGTTCAAGCGGTCATTGATATCCGTAAAATAATCCTGATTAAACCGCTTATCGCTCTGGAAGCGACCACTGGCATTCAGCGATGCAGTCTGACCGATCTTCTGTTGATGCCGGAAGTCAATATCCCACCGTTCCCGTTCTTGACCGGTACGAACATCCTTCGGTGAAAAAGAGCCGTTAACATATCCTGAGAACAGATAGCGCTTCTTATAGCGCAATTCTCCACGATAAAGCATGCCGGTTTTTTCATAGAAATTTGACAGAAAGGTTGCATCCCAATATTGCGATGCCGCCCAGTAAAAACCAAATCGTTCCAGGTACCTGCCTCCCCAACTGTTCTCGCCATAGGTCGGTAGAATAATGCCCGAGCGACGGCCTTTCTTTAACGGAAAAACTCCGAAGGGCACCACCATTACCGGGACATCGGCAATGTACATGATGATGGGTTTGGCGATTGCCCATTTTTTGACTCGAATCCGAACCTGCGAACTTCTAAAATAAAAATGTGGGTTCTCCTCAAGATCGCAGGAGGTAAAATATCCATCCTTAATAAACAGTGTCTCTTTACCCACCTTGCGGGCTTCTTTACCCACGTAGTAGCCCGGCTCCATGTTTGTTCGTCCCTCGTTTATCCTCCCCCGCTGGGTATCAAAATCAAATTGGAGGCGAAAGCCACGGATTGGCTCGTTCCCCTTTTCGGTTAGCACCGGCAGATTGGTGAAAACTGCGTTGCCGAGCGAATCTGTTGAATCGAGTATCCCTTCGGCTAACATTGTGTGCGTTTTCCAGTTGATGGCAACCTTGCCCGCAGTAAGCATAATGTCCTGGTATTCAATCCGTGCATTGCCTTCCAGATAAGTGGTTTGCCTGTTCATGGAAAAGTAGATATCGTTCGCCCAGTATTTTACAGGGCCTTCCAGTCCGCTGCTTTGGGGCTGGCTTTGTTGAACGACTTCGGGAACTGCGGTGGTGTCGGGAGTTATTGTTACAGTGGTATCCTGACCAAATGCTAATTCGGAGATGAAAAAGAAAGGCAGGATGTAAATGAAATATCTCAATGTCTTTCCTGTTAGGAGTACAGTAGTCAATTTATAGCATTCGGATCCCCCGAAAATTTAATATTAAATATTGGTACGACAAATGGCTAATAAAAGTTAAGGAAATCAACCCGTCATTCGCTGTCCATTCTTCGCCTCCTTGAGATAAAAATAGATTGTGACCTCGTTCGCGGAATTAACGACATACTAATCGGTGTGATAGATATAAAGTTAGTCCCATAGCCTCAATTCCTGGCACGGACGGTTAATGAAAGCCCACTTAAGAACCGCAATCGCATTTATCGCCGGAATTCTCATCTCCGGCCGGGAAGCTTACTCGATTCATGATCTGCTACAGGATAAGCATTTCCGATTTAGCGGGCGAATAGAAGAGAATATCGTCAAAATCCGCGACGAAGATCAGAAGTGTTCAATTTCCGGGTCGGGAAGCAATGGCAATTATGTATTGTATCATTTTGGGGAACGGAAATTTATTTCACTAAATATCGAGAAGGACTCCTTCGATGGTTTGGATCATGGATCGTACGCCTATTTTAATGGAATCGTGACAAACAACAAAATTAAGTTCCACGATTTCGCTGAGAACAAGAAATATGAATTTTTGCTCTAAGCTATATTCTTATTCCCCGCCAACACCGACTCCCGCGCAGCCGGGATTCTTTCTGAGGGGAGCATATTTGCCATTAACATTCTCGGGTAGTCTGGAGATTAATCGTACCCCACAATCTGGTCCTCAGACCCGCACGGATTAAATTTCTCGCTGAAACCTGTAATATCTATTCCCGAAAATTCCGTACCGGTTATTATCGCAGCAAGTTTTAATTTTGCCCGAACAATATCCTCCACGTTATTGGTAAACCAATATCCCCGGGCATTGGAGCGGTCTCGATATTTTGGTGAAGCCGAGGGACCAATTTTTGTCATCCTGTCGACAATGGTTGTTGCGGCCGTTTCATTTATCTTCATCGCCGCCATGATGTAGTCAAAATCATTCACTGCATTTCGCCACAACTTTAGCCGATGGCTGGGAAGAGCGCCCTCAAATCCCAAGCTGCTTCCGGAGTAAAACGTGCTGTGATCGGATTCCCTAATGCGTAACGGAGAATCCAGTCCAAGTTTGTACATAATTTTTCCGGAAGTTCCAATTCTAGCCGCCTTAAATCCCACTCCCACAAATTGTCCATAGTGAAAACCAATGGCAAAAGAACTCCCTGCAGTCCCATAAGCCATTACCATACTCGTTGGATTTTTGTATTCCGGCAAGGCATGCTGAGCGGCCTCCAGATGAGTTATACCTATTACCCAATGATCAACCACTTCTTTTAAATAGCGGTCCGCATCATATTTGTTGTAACCCTTGCTTTTATAGCAGCGCGTTTTTTCACCCTCCGGGGTCAAAAACCGATCGCAATTGAAATGCCCGATATCCACCCGGTTTCGGATCTGTACTCCCCTCTGCTGCGCCGTTTGAAACGCCCGGCGTGCCGTGTTCAAAATATAATGAATCCCCTTATAATCTGATAGGTCCGTGGGCTCATCCAGTTTCCACGGGGTGCGGTTTCGCTGGTCATTCGGCTTCTGATTGTTGAATATTTCAAACTGGGTTTTCGTCCAGCCTTTTTCGGCGAAATGATTCACAAACTGATCGGCAATGGTTTTATAGGTCAACTCGAATTCCTGCAACGCCGGATTTTCTCCCGGGCCATCCGGAATGGTCGTTTTAAAAGGAAAAAAATCAAATTGGTCTTCCGGCCTCCGTTCGCACAAGTACGGGTAATTAATATTGAATGGCATCAGAAAGTGGGCCGGAGGTTCACCGAATTTATTCACGTTCCCGTCCAAAATAGGAGAGAAAAAATCATCCCATTCATCGTAGCTCATGATGCTGGCATTTTCGCCTTTTCCTTCAGTTGGGTAGGCGTAGCGGGGGTAACCTCGCTGGCTGGAATACGGAAGTGCATTAACAAAACAGCGGTTATCCAATGCAAGCTGGTACACTTGGTAATCGGTTTTTCTGGTTCGCTCCGGAATTTTGTTTGCGCCGGCGCCCAAACCTGAACCAGCGTTGACATACGTTTTTGCCTCAAAATTCTCACTGGGCATTCCGTACGCCATAAGCTCAAATGCAAACGTCGGCATACCAGGAAGCGCAAAATCAAACACAGTTAAATCAACGGTCAGTTTTTCAACTTCAACCTCACCCTCCAATATGCTGACCGTCCCCTTGTAATCTCCTGCCGGCGCACTCTTGGGAACCCAAACTTCAAAAAGCATGATCCCGATGTTGTTGTTCGGATTTGGTATGCCACTGAGCGAGATGGGGATATCAAAGGTGGTAATTCCATTGATTGATCCATTCAAAGGAATCACTAAATCCGGGCAAAGGCCTAAAGTAACGTGATTCACCCAAGCCATGGCACTAAAAGTGGCGCGGTTGCTTTCAATCGTGGAAGGTCCGCTTAGCTCGCTCATCTTCCCATAAAACCCTTTTCCGGTTTTGGGGATAATAATTTGAACCGCAACCTCTTCATTCTTTGCCGCAAATAGACGGATGGTTTTCGTACCGGCATCCCAATGAACATTCTTGTTGTTGAATTCCCCAAAATCGCCACCGGCCAATTCCAAGCAGGTTCCGTCAGGCAATATGCCGTAAACATCGCTGACCACAAATATTTCCTGTGCTGCGCTGTTAGAATTGGTGACAGTTGCTGCAAAGCAGCAAAAAATGAGAATGAAAATGATTCGCATATAACGTCCTCTCAAATTTGATAAGTGGTTCTTGACAACTCCAGACTGGTGCGAGTTTAAGCATAAGAACCCTTTGCCCCTTGACGATACTCCGACGGTGTCATCCCGGAATGTTTTTTAAATATGGCATTGAAAGATGATTTGGAATTGAATCCTGCTTCCAGCGCCAGAGCCAAAAATGTAAAATGCTTTTTTTGAGGATCAGATAAATCCCTCTTCACCTGCTCCACACGATATTGATTTACAAAATCAAAAAATGTTTGCTGAAGTTGGGTGTTGATAGCTTCCGAAAGATTATGAGGAGATATTTTTAATGAATCAGCCAAACGGGTCAAGGTTAAGCTGCTATCCGTATATGGTTTTTCTTTCTTCATCAATTGAAGCAAACTATCCACGATTCTTTTTGCTTTATCGGCAGATAAACCTGATTTTTGATATTTCCTGGATCTACGATCTCGTAGAGATTGATCATCAGATTTGAAATCCGACCGTTCACTTTCCCGGTCAATCGTCTTCCAATCCGTAATGATTTTCTGTAAAAAAATTTCTGACTTGCTTAACCCCAAATATCCAAGAGCATATATGAAGACAGCCGTGAGCATGGCGATCAATTGTGCATTTCCACCCAATAAATTCGAATTAAAAAGCGCTAAAACCTCTTCAAGGAAAACAACAATCCAAACTGAAAGAGCCATGAAAGTAATATTCTTTAGCCAGTTCAGATTTATTTCATCGATCGTCGAATAATTCTCTTTAATATTTTGAGTGTATTTTCGAATCAGTGCTAAGGTCATGATCATATAGGTTAATCCCTGAACGGCTATGACCCATCCCAGGATATCGAACACCGGATCACCCACTTCTTTCATATTTCTTATGAACGCGAGGAGCTCCGGTCCTGACATGAAATATGCCGGTATGGTATAAACCTTAAAAACCAAAAACGGTAACAATTGAAGCCACTCTTTATAAGAGAATCTTAATCGTTTGTCGATCAAGAATTTAGCGTAGAAATAATGGAGCGGTCCAAACAAGAGGGGCAACTCACCCAAAAGGACGGTAACGTGAGGATATTTTCCAAACAAAGAAGACCGCACGAATAATGCATTGAGGATAAATAAGGAGTAAGCAATTATCAAAAATGCCAGAATTCGATTGGCTTTTAAGTTTCCTGCTTTCCTGAGGAGTAATAAGGAAAGGAAAAATCCTTGCGTCACACCAATTAGTAGAATCAGGTCAAACCAACCAAATGACATTCGAATTCACTCCAACATTTTTCGGAGTGAATTTAGGAAATTTGGCGATTTAATGCAGATAAAAAATGAATCGAACAACGGCTTTTGTCGTTCCGGCTGTAGCGGAGCGGAATGCCGGAATCTATTTTCTGGATTCCCGCCTTCGCGGGAATGACATAGGGATAGCCATGCTGAACTTGCCTGCTTGTTGCAGACAGGTTTCAGCGCCCATCTTTTCAGACCCTAAAACAAGTTCAGGGTGACGCTGGCCAGAATCATTGGTTTACGCCACCGTCGGAGTCTCTCGATGAGGACTCCGGCGAAAACCAATCGCTGGAGTCCTTTCAGATAATCAGAAATTTTTCCCCTTTAGTCCCTGCCTGGCCGGCAGGCAGGCCCTTTTTCCAGAGGGGAATTTCACCCTAAAACTCAAACTCCAAACCAAAAATGGGTAACAGGCTCCACTGGTAAATCACATCCTGCTTGTTCTCTTCTTCATTCCAATAATAAGAAGCAATGTTCTTGCGATTGTAAGCATTCCACACGCTGAGATAAAAAATCAGGTTTGAGCTGCTGAAATGAAACCGCCGGTCCAGGCGCACATTGAGCGAGTGGTAATCGGGATAGCGCGATTCGTTAATATTGTTTTCATCCAGCACCGCTCGGTTGAGCTGCTGCGATGCCTCGAGATCAAACGGAGTGTAGGGAGCACCGCCGGCATAAATCCAGCGCATACTGAACTCCCATTTGCTATTAGGCTTATAACCGCCCTCCACGCTGAACATGAGCCGGTTGTCAAACACCCGATCCCGCCAGATGTCATCCCCGCCTTTGTATTTGGTTCGGAAATAGGAAGCGCTTGCCAGCCCGTAAAAATTCTCAGCCAATTTCTTCTGCAGCATGATCTCAACCCCGCGAGAGTAGGCTTTGCCGTTATCCAGCAGCGGCGCATGATTGAAGAAAAACCCATAGCGGTAAAACAACTCGTCCAGTAGGAATAAAGACGGCTGAGTGGGATCGATGGGAAAATTCTGATAGTCCTTCTCATACACTTCCAGGGATAGTTTGGTATTTTCGGTGAGCAGGTGATCGATCCCCAATATATAATGGATTGCCATGGGGTCTTTCAAATCGCGGTTGGACTCCTGCTGCGAGAGCAGTACCAATGGCAGATTCTGGTAAAACAATCCCGTGGCGCCGTTGAGCGAGGTTCTGGGAGTAAGCTGGTATGAAAACGAAAACCGCGGCGACAGGTAGCTGTTTTTGTTGTAAGAAAAATAGTCTGCCCGCACGCCTAAATTGGTGGTGAGGCGTTTGACCGGCTTGACAATGTAATCGACAAAAGCCCCAACCTTATCGGCGGTTATTCTATCCTTCAGTGTGAAAGCCGGAACGGTATCCCCGAGAGCATCGGTGTAATCGTTGAAAAAGTTGTCGTAATCGGTGATGAGGTGTTTAGCTTCCACACCGAACTCAATGGAGTGCCGCTGACTCAGGCGGAAGTGATTCACATTGCGCAATTTGAAACTCTGCTCCCAGGAGCGGTTGCGTAATAAGTGAATGGCGCTGGAGGTCTCATAATAATCTTCCTTAAATTCATCGGACGTGTAGGAAATAGAGGTATTGGAATAGCCGCTTTTCTTCCAAAGCGCCCGCCAGTTGATGCCGGCGGTGTTTTCATAAATATCCTGGTTGCCATAAACGATCATGGCATTCTCCCGCGCCGTCTCGCGGTCAGGATCGTTGTGATCGTCGCCGGAAACTGCCAGCAGGGTCAGGCGGTGATGCGGATTAAGATCGTAGACCAGCTTGCCCTGGTAATCGCCGTAACTGGGCGCAACCGTGGTTCCCACATCCGCCAGACCGATGATGAGATCAAGGTAGCTTCGCCGGGCGGAAAAAAGCAATGAGCCTTTCTGATTGAACAGAGGCGTTTCCAAAACCCCGCCGAATCCGGTAAAATTCAGGTCCAGTTGAGCGTCAAACTCATCGCGGTTGCCCTCCCGGAAATTGATATCCATAATCGAGGAAAGCTTATCCCCGTAGAGGGCGGAAAACCCGCCGGTGTGAAACTGTACATCGTTAATGAAATCCACATTGACCATGCCGATGGGACCGCCGGAAGCGCCCTGCGTGGGAAAGTGATTGATGTTGGGGATCTCAATATTATCGATGTAAAAAGCGTTTTCCACCGGACTGCCGCCCCGCACGATCAGGCTGTTGGACTGATCGTTGATCTTGGCAATACTGGGCAGGCTCCAGATAATGCGGCTGACGTCCCCGGCGGAACCGGGCGCACGGCGGATCTCCTCGCGGGAGAAGCCGGTAACGCTGAGCGGCTGTTCATCAGTTTGAGTGAAATAGCCGCCGTTGACCTCCACTGCTTCGCTTTCGAGAGCGGTTGGTTTTAGCTCCGCCTCCACAAAAGTGATTCGCTGCGGACGCACGATCACATCGGTTTGAGTATAGTTCTGATAGCCGATGTAACTGAAGCGCAGGCTGTAGCTCCCCACCGGCACATCATTAATGAAGAACAATCCCTGATCGTCGGTTGCCGATCCGAGGATGGTATTGAGCACCTCCACATTGGCGCCGACCAGCGGCGCTTTGGTTTCGCCGTCCAACAGACGGCCTTTGATAATTCCGGTTCGCTCTTGAGCAATTGCGGAATAATGATTATATTGAACTCCGACGGAGTAAAAAATCAGAATGAAAATTAAAATCCTGTACTGCATGACAAAGATCTCCTCTGTTTTTGCTTTTGATTTCAAAATCAGGGGAAATATGAATAGAATAGCAAGGTGAATCGCTCAATCCAATGGGATTGGACGTGAAGTTGATTTTCGGATTGTATTCCCCCTCACAAATTGCGGGGCTAATAACAAATATTACATCTTTATTTCATTAGCCCCACGCTTCAGCGTGGGGAATGAAATGTCACCAATAAGACTCAAGGGCGACTCATTCGAATGAAATCAAATCCCCCTCTGTGCCCCTTTAAAAATGGGGGGGGCGGAGGAATCTGCGAATAAAGTTTTAGAAAGCTCTGAGGGGCTTAATTAATTTCAGTACCTTTTTTCTTACCCCGCCATTCATGGCAGGGCTTATGATAATTTTAATTATCTATTTTTTCATTAGCCCCGTGCTTCAGCACGGTGTTTTAGATTTGCTCCACAAAACGATAGGGGCTTCAGCCCCTTCAAAAGCACCTTCTTTATTATTTCCTTCCTAATAACATCTTAATAACGTATTTTCATGGCGTTTTATTTGGTAGGGAGATTTATGTTTAATCGAAGCGGGATGGACTCCGACAATGCAAAAGGAAAATAATGGCTAACTCCAAAAAGAAATCCAATCCCAATCAAACCACTTTTGCACGGGACCTTGGGCTCTTCGATGCCACCATGATCGGCGTGGGCGCCATGATCGGAGCGGGCATTTTCGTCCTGACCGGAATTGCCGCCGGTGAAGCCGGTCCCGCTTCCATACTTGCCTTTGCCCTGAACGGCTTCGTTACGCTGTTAACCGCATTTGCTTACGCAGAACTTGCTTCCGCCATTCCCCGCGCCGGCGGCGGGTATTCATTTGTGAGGATGGCCTTCCCGGGCGCCTCCGGCTTTGTGGCCGGTTGGATGCTCTGGTTTGCCTATATTGTTGCATGCAGTTTATATGCGCTCGGTTTTGCAGGATACTTCTGGGAATTTTTCCATAAATATACGCCGGGTTTTTCAAACGCGGTCTTCGGATTCGTCGGTGAACATCCAGCTTCTCTTTTCATTACGTTATTGGTGGGAATTATTTTCATCTGGCTGAACATGCGCGGTGCCGCAGTGACCGGCAAGACCGAGAATGTGCTGACCATGTCAAAGATAATCATCCTGATGATCTTTATCTTCTTCGGTGTCAGTCAAATTATTGATGAACCGGCACAGGCCATGGAAAGCATGACCCCATTCTTCCCCAAAGGGATGGGCGGAGTGCTGATAGCCATGGGTCTCACTTTTATCGCTTTCGAAGGTTATGATCTGATCGCAACCGTTGCCGAAGAAATCAAGGAGCCGGAGAAAAATATTCCCCGTGCTACATTTATCGCTCTCAGCGTCACCGTAGTTATCTACCTGCTGATTCTATTTGTTTCATTGGGCGCAATCGATCCGGGTGATTCATCGGCATGGCAAATCCTGGGGAAATTCAAGGAAACCGCCATCGTTCGTGCTGCGGAAGGGTTTATGCCGGCAATCGGTGTAGCGGTTATTGTGTTTGGCGGTCTACTTTCTACTACCTCGGCGCTGAATGCCACGGTCATGGCAGCCTCGCGGGTGGCTTTTTCTATGGGACGGGATCTGTGGCTGCCGAGACGAATGTCAACCATCCACCCCCAGCGCCGTACACCTCATATTGCTATTTTAATTACTGGAGCCATTTTATTGGCGATGGCATTAACACTGCCCATTGAAGCAGTCGGATCGGCAGCCAGTTTAATCTTTCTGCTTACCTTTGCCTTTGTGAATCTTGCCGCCATTGCCTTGCGCCGAAAACACCCCGAAATTCCCCGCAGGTACAAAATTCCTTTTTACCCCGTTACGCCTATTTTAGGATTTGGCCTTAACATATTTCTGGCAATTTACCAATTTAATTTTCAGCCAATTGCCTGGTACATTACTCTGGGATGGATCGCAGTCGGTTTGTTTCTCTATTATGCCGTCTTCGAAAAGCGTGCGGCCGTTATTGAACCTCAGGTACTGTTGCCGGGTCAACCACAGATTGAACTGGAAACCGAACCATCCGTCCTGGTAGCCCTGCATAATCCCGACACTGTTGAAACACTGCTGGATTTTGCTATTCCTGTTGCTAAACAGCGCGGGGTTCGGGTGATTGCGGTATCAATCGTTGAAGTACCAACCCAGACACCAATTCATGAAGGCATGCGCTTTACGCATCACAAAGAATCCTTGCTGAACCAGGCGAAAAAAATTGCATCTGAAGGCGGCACAAATTTGGAAACCGATCTGGTTATCGCTCATCATATTTCAGATGGTATTCTTGCCGCAGCAAGCAGGCACCGAGCCGATGCGCTGGTCATGGGATGGAAGGGTTTCACCAATGCAAAGGATCGTATTTTTGGTGAAATTGCCGACCGCATAATCCGGCTTGCTCCCTGCGACCTGCTGCTCTTAAAAATCGGTGAAAGTAGAGAACTCCGGCATTGCTTATTGCCCACTGCCGGGGGACCAAACGCCAATCTTGCTTCCACTATTCTGAGCGCTATTGCGATGGACCACAAGATGTCAATAACCGCCGGATATGTAGTGCCGGAGAATGCATCTGAGGAGGAAAAAGAAGCCGGTGAACAACGGATTGATGAAACACTGCGGCATATTGATAAATCGATTAAATACCAGAAGGAAATTATCGAATCAAAGTCAATTGCCGGGGGAATCGCCAGCGCCAGTCGTAACTATGATTTAGTCGTAATTGGCGCGGCTAAAGAACCATTTTTCAGGAAAATGCTCTTTGGGGAAATCCCTGAAAAGGTGGCGCGTTACTCACCCACTTCCGTGCTGGTGGTTAAGAAGTATGAGGGAATGGTTAAATCGATATTAAAAAAAGTGATGGGCTAAGAAGATATTTGCTCCCTTTTTTCAAAGGGGGAGTTAAAAAATGATTTTACTTATAACTTCAACCGCATACATGCCGCCGTGGTAGGACAAACAGAACGAAATTCTTCGGAGGTTTTTACTCGCTCGTCTACCAGTTCTCTGGAAATTTTCTCGAAACCCACTGTTGTGAAAAATCTTTCTGCGGTCTCGGTTAACAGATACAGCTCAGTAATGTTTTGATTTTTGGCATTTTCAAGAATATGCTGATAAATCCATTTACCCAAGCCCTTATTTTGATAATCAGGGTGTACTGCCAGTGAACGAAGTAAAGCCTTGTCTCCATAAATTTCCAATCCACCGGTGCCAATCAGCAACTCGCCATCTTTCAAAACAACAAAATTATCCAGATACTCTTTAACTCCTTGTGTGGGCAAATTGACTTGTTTGAGAAGAATTGAAATCGAGGCATAATCAGCCAGCGTGGCGCTACGGATGGCTAAATTTGCGAGATGTCCTTTTTCGACTCGTCGAACTTTTGGCATAGCTGATACTTCTCCACAGATGAATTGAGAGAACATTCTACGTTAAATCCAAAGTTTGGTTTTCTCGGATTGCTTAAAATAGTATATTCAAAATGAATTGGCAAAACAAAATATAATAAACTAAATCTGCTCACGGAAAAACTATCATGAAAAACTGGTTCATGAAGATTCTGGCCGGATTGGCTATCTTGCTGGTATTAATAATTGCCGCGCTCTTCATCCTCAATGGCAGCTACTTATCCAAGAAATATCTTGAACCCTGGGATAAATCATACTACGCGCAGTTTGACGATCCCCGTTTGCAGGTGATCGCCCATGGCATTCTGGCTCCCAATGCCCATAATATGCAATCATGGAGAATTTCACTCAGCAAAGAAAACAAGAATGAGTTTTCACTTTTTGTAGAAACGGAAAGGCTGCTGCCGGAAACCGATCCGTACTCGCGGCAAATTACGATCAGCCAGGGGACATTCCTGGAGTTGGTGCGCATCGCTGCCGAAAAACTCGGCTATCAAGCAAATATCACTTTGTTTCCTAAAGGTGAATTTGATGAAAAGGGCACCATTGAGAGTTTGGATGCCCATCCGGTGGCGACCGTTAGACTTGACCCGGATGATGTAAAAGCGAGTTCATTTTACGATGCCATCTTTGAACGGGTGACCAACCGAACAACCTACCTGGATAAACCACTCACGCCTCAACAAATTCAGCAGTTGAAGAGCTTGAACCCCGACTCCACACTCATTCTGGAAATCTTCCAAAGCCGGAAAGATTTGGACCGATTAAAAGAACTAGCAAAACAGGGCGTGCAGATCGAATCCAACCATTCCGGTGCCATGCACGAGACCAATCTGGTGCTGCGAATGAACGAGCGTCAGAAGAACGAACATCGCTACGGGTTGACTATGGATTCTCAGGGATTATCGGATGTCACCCGATTCTTTGTGCAATCGCTTGGAACCATCTTTCCGTTGGATGAGGAAGCCAGCGGCAAATTCTGGCGTAAATCTGAATTACAGAGGATAGGGCACACACCTGCTTATGCGTTGATTATCAGCTCGAACAATAGCCGAATAGCCCAGGTGAAATCGGGCATGCTTTACAGCCGCTTACAGCTGGCAGGAACGATGATGGGGCTCAGCATGCAGCCCACCAGCCAGGTTTTGCAGGAATACCCGGAAATGGCAGAACTCTATGAGGAAATGAATCAGGAATTCACAAAGAACGGTCACACCATTCAAATGATGGTTCGCCTTGGAGAAGCATCTCAGCCGGTTTCGCATAGTCCGCGAATGGATGTGATGAGTTTTATTAAGTAATCGTAATTATCTCAAAGCAGAATTTATTGATTTTAACAAATTGGAGGAACACATGAAAACTATCATCTTATTCGCTTCTGTCATCATGATCAGTTTTGCGTCATTAGCATTTTCGCAAGATCAATTTGAATCCGATACTGTAGCCACTTCAGCCGGTGATCTCAAAATCACCTTCATTGGCCATGGCACCTTGATGTTTGAATTCAACGACCTGCTCATTCATGTTGACCCGGTCAGTCGCTATGCGGACTATTCCAAAATGCCCAAGGCGGATATAATTCTGGTCACCCACCATCATGGGGATCATCTTGACCCCGCGGCCATCGATTTCATATTGAAAAAGGATACCGATCTGCTCCTGACCAAAGCCTGTTTTGACCAGATCAAGAAGGGGACTGTTCTAAATAACGGCGAATCTAAATCGGTTAAAGGGATTAAAGTAGAAGCGGTTCCGGCATACAATCTGGTTCACAAAAGAGACAATGGTGAGCCATTTCATCCCAAAGGAGTAGGTAACGGTTATGTCATCACTTTTGGTGACAAGAAAGTGTATGTTGCCGGCGATACGGAGAACGTGCCGGAAATGAAGAAACTATCCGGGATTGATATCGCCTTTTTGCCCATGAATCTTCCCTACACCATGACTCCGGAAATGGCGGCTGAGGCTGTAAAAATGGTCAATCCAAAGATCTTCTATCCTTATCATTTCGGGGATACCAATGTGGATAGGCTCCTTGATCTTCTTAAAGACAGAGATGATATTGAAATCCGGGTTCGGAAGATGCAATAGGCATCATTGTAAAAAAAATCGAAATTCCGAGAGAAAGAAGATGGTTAACTTGATTCCGTTATTTCTGCAGATAAATCCGGAGCGTCACCATGCCAAAGAAAAATGTTTCTTCCACATCATCAGTAGGACTGTTACTGCGGTTTCCTCCGTAGAGGGAATCGTCAAACAAATCGTGGTAGTTATAATCTAAATTGCTGAAGCCGCCCGCGGCATCCACCTGCCAGTTACCGCCCATAAATCCGGTGCCGGCCGTAATCAAAGTGCGGCTTTGGGAACGGTCCATATATGATGTGCGGTATTGCAAGCCAACCTGAAATGGGATTTTGTCATGGAAAATGTGCTCGATGCCCACTTTCACTGCAATGGCGTCATCGAGGTTTTCACGCGTAACAGTGCTATTCTGATACTCAAACCTGTATTGCGTTTGGGACCACCATTCATAGGTGAAATCGATATTGAGTCGCGCCTGTAAAATTTGCTGGGCGCGGTATTCAAAAGCCGCGGTTAGCTGCATGGGATATTCAATGGATTCCTTCCCGGACTGCTGGGTGACATTATCCGTAAATTTGTAGTCAACAGCATGAGGCAACTGCACATGGCTCCCCAGGCTGACTCGTTCGTTAATGTCATAAATACCACCAAAAGAGGCGACCACGGGTGTGTTGTCCAAATCCCGCTGGCTGGAGAAATTAACATCTGTAAATCCCTTTACTACAAAAGTAATGGACGAATCATTTTGCAGATTTCCCTGTAAAACACCCACGTGAAATCCCAGGCGAATTCCTCTGCCTGCGTCAAAACCCGCTCCAAAAACATAGCGGTTAAGTCCACCTTTGTATTCTATTTCATTATATGCAAGCAGGGTGTCGCCAAAAATATTTTCGCGGACTTCTTCTTCATATTTGTAGTCCTGGTTCACATCATTGTGTATTCCAATGGCAATCGTTTTCAAATACGGAAAAGCCGCAATATTCAAACCCATCAGCAGATCACCCTGAAAATATGGATGCCAGTTGTTATTAACTACATAGATTCCCTGCTGAGTCACGTCATCAATTCGATTGTATATAGGGTAGGAACGGCGCTCTTCAAGTTTGCTCACAGCCCCGCTTAACTGCAATGCTAACTTCGATTCATTCTTGCTAAGGGCTGCCGGATTTAAAAAAAGGCTGGCGCCAGTGGGATTGGAGATGGAACCAGCACCTGCCAACCCCAACGTTCGTGCATCAGGGAATTGCCAATATTCGCCAATGGGAAAAGCATTATAGGTTTGCGAGAAGATATGAGCGGTAACGACTAAATTTAGAAATAACAGCGTAAGCAATTTTCGCATAGTCTCTCCTTCTTACCTTCAACAACGCTGCAGCGCTGCCTCAAGATTATTCAACGCTCAATATAATCAATTCATATAGAAAATGAAATCGAATGTGAAATTGAAGATGCTAAAAAATCTTATAAAAAAACTCCACAATCGATGTGGGATAAAGTAAGACAGTCAATGCAATTCCTGCAATTGCACCCCACAGATGCGCTTCGTGGGCGATGTTGCCATAGCGCTTCTTTGAAGCATAGTAGCTGTATGCAATATATAAAAGCGCAAAAATCGGAGAGGGGATTCCAACGGGAAAAAAGAACAAATAAATTCTGCTGGCAGGTTCATAAATAACCGCACTCAAAATAACTCCCGATACCGCGCCCGATGCTCCCAAACTGCGGTAGTCAAAATCATTTTTATGTTTATAGATTGTGGAAAGCACGCTGATAATCAAACTTCCAAAATAAATAACAGCGAAATTGAGATGTCCGGCGCGGGCCTCCAGATAAAATGCAAAGAAGTAGAAAGTGATCATATTGAACGCAAGATGCATATAATCAGCGTGAATGAACCCGTGCATGACGATGCTGTAAATTCTCTGCCCCCGGGTCAACCCCCATGGATGGAGAATGAATTTATCCCGTAATATCGAGTCTCTTTGAAACCCTAACAGACTTATGATGATCGTTGCAAAAAAGATTAAACTGGCAACAGGATTACCCTGGAAAAGATTCTGCATACAATTTTCCTAAATTCAAATTGAAGCGATTAGAAAAATATTCAAAAGTAATGTAACTTCAATCTCCAATAAAAGTTTGCACTTTTCTGGCATAATTAAAGTAATTAGCTTATATTGAAGAAAATCAAATGTCAATGATGCACGAAATAAACTCAGAAGAACTATCAGTCGCCATATTAGCCGGCGGCAAAAGTAGCCGCTTTGGCGAGTTAAAAGCAAACGCTTATTTTGGCGATCAGACTTTAATCGATAATTCGGTGATGATCGGCGAATTAATCTCATCAGATATTGTAATCATCAAACACCCGCAGCAAGAATTTGAGCGACCACCTGTTCCAACGTTTGATGACATCATACCTAATTGCGGACCTCTTGGCGGTATTTACACAGCACTGGAGAATATTAAAACCCCCTGGCTTGCGGTTTTGCCCTGCGATATGCCATTCCTTGCTCCTGAGATTTACGAAATCCTCCTCACGAACCGAAAGGAACATAGCCCGGTTGTTGCTATTTCTGAGAACGGGACAGAATCTCTGGTGTCGATCTGGCCAAAATCCCTTTCAAAGGAGCTGCGGACATCTCTGCTTGGGAATGAATTTACGACCAATAAGATTTTAAAGAAATTCAACGCCGTTCAGGTATCCATCCCTGACGTGTTTCCCGATTATCAACCCGAGTTCTTTTTTAACATAAACTATAAAAAAGATCTTGAAGAAATTGACCACCTTTCCGGTTTGCTCAAGTCCAATTTCTTAAAAAATATTGAGAACATTTTTGAGCAATTGAGTTAAATTGACATACTCCGAGCCAAATAGTCTAAGTCCGTATGGATATGACTCGCGGCCGATAGGGTAAAATTGAAAACGGTTTTGCCTTCCCTGCCTATGCGCAGCCGATGCTCCGCTTTGGCCTTTCCTCCTTCCGAAGTACTTGGGTACTTCGAGGAGGGCAAAGACAGGCATTCTTGAAAAGGGGTAACTGAATGACCAACAAAATATCTTCGCAAAAATCTTCCCTTATTGATAATTTTGGACGTCCCATCAATTACCTCAGAATTTCCGTAACCGATCGGTGCAATCTGCGGTGCTTGTATTGCATGCCGGAAACAGGAATGCGATTCCTCCCCAAAAAAGAAATTCTGACCTTCGAAGAGGTTGAACGGTTAGCCTCAATTTTAGCAGAATTGGGCATTACCAAAATCCGCATTACCGGTGGTGAACCGTTCGTTAGAACCGACTTAATGCATTTAATAAGATCCATCAGTGAAATTGATGGTATTGAGGAAATCCATCTGACCACGAATGGAATTCTAACGCCTAAATTCATACCGGAATTGGAAGAGATTGGAATCGCCGGAATCAATCTCAGCCTCGACACGCTTGACCGGCAACGTTTCAGCGGAATTACGCGCCAGGACAAGTTTGATACAGTGCTCGAAACATTTCACCTTGCGCTTGATTACCGGATTCCCCTGAAAATCAACACTGTGGTCATGGACGGCCTAAATATTCCCGATATTCCCCTGCTCGCAAATCTGCCCAAAGAGTATCCGGTGGATATTCGCTACATTGAGGAAATGCCTTTTAACGGTTCTGGCACAAATGGTCATCCTAAATTAAAATGGGATCATAAGCGGATTTTTCAGGAATTGCAAAAGTTCTATCCCGATATCACAAAAGTTGACGGTTCACCAAATTCAACCTCAATCAATTATAGCGTCCCCGGTTTTAGAGGAAAAATCGGAATTATTGCCGGGTTCACCCGCACGTTTTGCGGGACGTGCAACCGGATTCGGATTACAGCAAAAGGGATGCTTAAGACCTGCTTGTATGATGATGGCGTTTTTGATCTGAAAAATTTCCTGCGCAGCAAAGCAACCGATCAACAGATAAAAGAAATGTTCCTAAGCTTGATTGGTAACCGTCCCAAAGACGGTTTTGAAGCACAAAAAATCCGCAATAATCATAAACCCACCTTTGAATCAATGTCTATAATTGGAGGCTAACCGATCCCGCCTTGAGTAGCAAACTGAAGAATCGATTTGGACTTTCCGAATGGTCCGGCGCTGTGGGTGATTTGGGCACCACCCTTCCCCTGGCTTTCGGACTGATCATTTTCAATGGCTTTCCTCCCGAACGAATCTTTTTTTTATGGGGGATTGCTTACATTATAATGGGATGGATTTACCGGGTTCCGGTATCCATTCAACCCCTAAAAGCCATGGCAGTAATTGCCATTGCTACCGGCTATTCAGCCGAATTACTTTCCACCACGGCCCTTTTCTACGGAGCTCTGCTGTTTTTACTTTCCATTTCCGGTGTCATTCGCTGGCTGCAAAAATGGTTTTCGCCCGCACTGATTCGAGGAATTCAACTGGGCATCGGACTCATATTGGCATATAAAGCAGTGGCATTAACTATCGAAAAAGGATTCTATCTGGGAAGCGAATCGATATTTCCTTACTTAAATATCATCATTCTTGTAGTAGTTATTCTACTACTCTGGTTTGTCCAATTTAGAAAGGGAATACCGCTCATTTTATCTTTATTGCTCGCCGGCGGAATCATATCAATCGTATTTGGCATATCGTTGGATCTTTCACAATATCTAGGCTCACCGGCAAAGTTGACCATCCCGGATTTCTCATTCTTCCTCAACAGCCTGATTTATTTAATGATTCCGCAGCTGCCGCTTACATTGGGCAATGCGGTATTCGCGGCATCGGATGCCTGTCATTCATTCTGGAAAGAGCAGGCGCAAAGAGTTAATCCCACCCGACTGGGATCTTCGATTGGCATAAGCGATATTTTTATTGGAATTTTAGGTGGATTTCCTATCTGCCATGGAGCGGGCGGAATTGCGGCTCACGCCCAATTCGGGGGAAAGACGGGCGGGACGGTTATCATATTGGGAAGCATCTTTGTCCTCGCAGCTTTGGTTGACCCGCTTTCCTCTTTCTTATTTTTTATTCCCATTCCTATTTTAGCGGCAATGCTCCTCTTCGATGCCTGGCGAATGATGATGCTCATTCAAAAATTAAAAATCAAGTTTGAATGGGTTATCGCAATTATCGTTGGTATCATTTCATTTGCAACCAGAAATTTGACCATTGCCTTGATTGTTGGTTTTTTAATTGAACGATTATATGCTTATTATCAGAAAAGAACCGTTACAGACCTACGGTCTCGCAGAGAGGTAAAACATGATTGACGTCAGCCCAAAATTTAATACCCTGCGCTATGCCAAAGCCAAAGGGGTCATCTACGCAGATTCAGATACCATCAAAAAAGTGAAAAGCCGCGAAGTCCCCAAAGGCGATGTGCTGGAAATCGCCCGCAGTTCCGGGATCAGCGCTGCCAAACGCACTTCGGACTGGCTGGTTTTCTGTCATCCCATCCCTTTGGATTGGGTGGAAGTTCAACCGGAAGTTTTTGAGGATAGAATTGAAGTGATTGCTGAGGTAAAAGCAATCTGGAAAACCGGCGTGGAAATGGAAGCGTTGACAGCTGTTAGTGCCGCACTATTGAATATGTATGATATGCTAAAACCGCTGAATGATATTTTGTCCATCGGGGAAATTAAATTGATAGAGAAAAGCGGAGGCAAGAGCGAGTTCACCGACAAACTGACCAAGCCCATTACCGCGGCAGTTTTGGTGATTTCTGATTCCACTTTTGCCGGGAAACGGGAAGACCGCTCCGGCAAAATTATCAAAGAATTTCTGACCACGCAGCCAATCGAGACCGAGTTCTATGAAATATTACCGGATGATAAAGACAAGATAAGCAGCCGTCTGATTGAATTGGTTGACAACGAAAAAATAGAACTAATCCTGACCACCGGCGGCACCGGCATGGGACCTAACGATGTCACGCCGGAAGCAACCCTTCATGTGATTGAAAAAGAAATTCCGGGTATAGCGGAAGCGATGCGAAAACATGGAAGGGACCGTACGCCTTACGCCATGCTGGCAAGAGAAATTTGCGGTATTCGAAAACAGAGCGTTATTATCAATTTACCTGGCAGTTCGAAAGGGGCAAAGGAAAGTTTGGAAGCGCTTTTTCCCGGGTTGCTTCACGGGTTTTTGATGATGTGGGGAGGGAAACATTAAAAGGTAATCCCGATAAACGCGCAAACGTCCTGTTTGCAAATTGGGCCTACGGCCTCGTAGAGGATTTCGCCTTCCAGACTCAAAAGGTAAAAATCAAAAGGAAAAAGAGTTTGAAGTTTGGGATTTGACATTAATAGTATCTATCAACTTCAAACTTGAATTATGATTTCTATTGAAGAAGCAAAAAGAATCATTGCAGAAAATTTACCGCGCCGGGAAGTGGAAAGGAGCAACCTGACCGATGCATTGGGCCGGGTTATTGCTGAGGACATTATTGCGCCAGAACCATCACCCCGTAACACCAACAGTGCAATGGATGGATTTGCCGCATACTGGGAAGATGTTCAATCTGCCACCGAAACCGTTCCTGTTTCCCTACCTGTCGTTGGAGAGAGCAGCGCCGGAGTCCCCTTCAAAAAGAAATTGGAAAAAGGACAGGCGATTCGAATCAGCACCGGCGCCATGATACCCGATGGCGCGGATGTGGTTGTCCCTCAGGAAGACACTCAATTTGATGAAAAAATGGTCACTATCCTCAGAGTCAAAAAGAGGCATCAAAATATCCGTTTCAAAGGAGAGGAGTTTTCAGAGGGGGTTATTATCCTGAAAAAAGGGACGGAGATTCAATCCACTCAAGTCGGACTGTTGAGTGCGCTAGGAATTCTGAGCGTACCTGTTTTTCGGAGACCCCGGGTGGCGATAATTGTAACCGGCACAGAAATTAGATCATTTAATTCTAAGATTCAACCCTGGCAAATTCGCGATTCCAATAGCGTGATGCTGAAAGCAGCTGTGACTGATGCGGGGGGACAAGTAACTTTCAGTAAAATCGTTGGCGATGATGAAGCAAGTACGCGATTGGTTTTAAATCAGGCAGTTCAGGATGCAGATATCATCATCTTTTCCGGCGGCGTGTCGGTGGGCCCGCATGATCTTGTCAAAACCGCTGCTGAAGAAGCTGGCTTTCAAACGTTATTCTGGAGGGTCAATCAAAAGCCGGGCAAGCCATTATTTGCGGCGAAGAAGAATGACATCCTGTTATTCGGTCTGCCCGGTAATCCGGTGTCGGCATACATGTGCTATCTGGTTTACGTTCATCCTGTCATAAAACATTTTCTGAATATGACCGAGGCTCAAAAAATCATTCGCGGCAGGTTGAAGGAGACGATTGAAAACCGGTTCAATCGCGATCACTTGATCAGAGTGAAAATCGATAAAACCGCTGATCAGATTCCCTGGATAATCCCGATTGATAAGCAGGGTTCTCACATGCTAACGTCATTAACTGACGCGGACGGATTTATTTTAATTGAGGCAAAAAAAAGAATTGCAGCAGACAGTGTTTTAGCAATCACGCTTTTTTAAATTATTCCTCCAACCCTACATGGGTTTCCCTGATGATTAAATCAACCACTTCTTTTGGATCATGATTTAATTCCCATGTAGCGAGCTGGCGGTCAGCACCGCTTCCCATTTTGAGAATCTCTTTGACGTAATTGATTTCCTCCCGGCTGCCCAATGCGTCCACCTCCTCATCAATAAACTCAAGCAATTCGTCAATCAAATGGGTGAATTCAACTTCTTCCTGTTTTCCAAAATCGATTAATTTTGAATGGATTCCATATCTGCTGGCGCGGAATTTATTCTCCTCAATTAACGCTCTGCGGTAGAGACGAAATCCCAAATTCTGTTCAATAAGCTTGTAAATTTTTGCCACAATCGCCTGGAATAGCGCTGCCAGACAAATTGTTTCGTCAGCGCGCATCGGGATATCGCATACCCGAAATTCCAGTGTATCAAAATATGGATGAAGCCGGATATCCCACCAGATTTTCTTGGCGTCGTCAATACAATGGGTCTTGACCAGCAATTTCAAAAAATTTTCATATTCAGCCAGGCTATTAAAAAATTCAGGGATTCCGGTTCGCGGAAACCGATCGAACACTTTGGTGCGGTATGATTTAAATCCCGTATTGCGACCTACCCAAAAGGGAGAGTTCGTGGAAAGCGCCAGAATATGAGGAACAAAATAACGGGCAGCATTCATAATATGAATGCCTCTTTCACGGTTGTCAATGCCCACGTGAACATGCAGCCCGAAAATGAGATTTGCCCGGGCGAGCATTTGCATATCGCTTACAATTGTATGGTAGCGCGGATCATCGGTTATTTTCTGGTCTTTCCAATGGGAAAAGGGATGAGTGCCTGCTGCGGCAATCCTCGTCCCGTCATCTTTGGCAATTTCTACCAATTGACGTCGAATTTTCAACAATTCATTCTTAGCTTCCTTGATATCTTTGCAGACCTTCGTTCCAATTTCAATAACCGATTGATGCAGTTCCGGCTTTAACTGCTCACTCAAGGTCCCCTTTCCGCCTTCTATCATTTGTTGGACATGAGAGCGCAGTTCGCGGGTTTTTGGATCGACGATTTGAAATTCTTCTTCGATCCCGACGGTAAACAATCTTTTTTTGCTCATTTCAAACTCAATTTTTCAATTGTCACAATATACAGTGAAAATTGAGGGGATATTATCATTTCGCTTTGAATCGGGCGCTAATGTTTTAAGTATATAAACTCTTTGGCAAAATACAAAGAGAAAAATCGGCGATGCGAATCCTTTGCTGGTAGGACTTGCGAATGTGAGGCCAATGGCTTCCAGAAAAGTCTTTGGTAGTTTATTCTTCAGTCAAGATGGTTAGTTTTTCTCCGGGTTTAATCATGTTGTTTCTTTTACCATTCCATTTCTTAATGTCGCTTATACTAACGTTAAATGATTGGGATATTCCCCACAATGTGTCGCCGGTGCGGACGGTATATTTAGAAATTCTTGGTGTCTCTTTCTGGGAAGTTTGTGTCGCTTCATCTTTAGATTCGGTTTTCACAGCCAACGCAGCCTGGTCGGTATTTTTATTGTTAGGTAAAACCCAAATGCTCAGTTTCTGATTTGGATAAATCGTTCGGGTTCCCCCTAAGCCGTTCCAGCTTCTAATTTGAGGGACCGTAACACCAAACAAATTGGCGATGTCCCATAGGGTATCACCTTTTTTGACCAAGTAGACCCTTTTTTCTCTGCCCGGCACATCTTTTACCGCCTTATTCGGAGTTGTTGACCTTGACGAGTTTGAATAACTGGCGTAACGCTTGTAATAATTCTTATTCTGTGGAACGGGAATCACCAAAGAGCTTCCTGAACGGATCATGGTTCCCTTGATTTCATTAATACGTTTAATTTCATTCATACTGACGCCATACTTCCGGGAGATGCCAGAAAGCGTTTCGCCGGACCTGATGTGGTGCCTGACCCAGCTTGTTTTTTGATTATCCGGAATCTTCTCATAATTCTTAACGAAAATTTCCCGCGTGCCTTTGGGAAGATTCAACACCCATTCATCCTGGTCGGGCGGAGTGCACCACCTTAGTAATGCAGGATTTAAAGTCTTTATTTCTGTAAAACTGGTGTTTACACATTCAGCCACGACATTTAAATCGACACATTCCTTCACCGTTACAGTGTCGGTTTCGAAAGGAGGATCATATTCAACGGCGAATTCATATTTGCCCGGATTTTGAGCGATAGTAGCTGCGGCGATAAAAGTCGGCACGTAATTTCGAGTTTCGCGAGGTAAACGCGGTAAGTCCCAATAGTCGCTAACGCCATATCTGGACAATCGTTTCTCTATCTTGCCCGGACTATAATTGTATCCTGCCATCGCCAGATACCAATCGCCAAACCGGTCGTACAAATCCTTTAGATGCGAGGCTGCTGCCCGCGTTGATTTTACCGGATCTCGCCTTTCATCAAACCACCAACTAGCTTTTAAGTCGTACATTCGTCCTGTACCGTAAACGAACTGCCAAATACCGACCGCCTTTGCCCAGGAACGCGCATTGGGACGAAAGCCACTCTCGATCATTGCAAGATAAAACAACTCTTCAGGAACCCCCTCTTCCTTAAGAATTTTTTTGATCAGATTTTCATACCTGCCGGAGCGATTTAGCCAAATTGTGAAAACCTTGCGACCTTTCCCGCGAGTAAAATATTCGAGTGCTTTTTCTACTTTTTTGTTCAGCACCAGCGGAATTTTCATTTGATGCGCTTCATCAATAACATCAGTAATGCTAATTGTGGAAGTATCCATTTGGGTGGAATCAAATGACTCATTAATCAGGCTCAATTCTTCAATTATTTCCTCGCTGGATACGGTGTCCTCCGCTGCCAACGAAAACTCCGTTAAAAACGAATCATATAACTCCGACACTTCTTTCTTTTTCAGAGCAGTCGCTGAATCGGACTCATTTTCTGCATACAGACTGTCCACTTTTCGAAGCGCCTGTCGGTAGTAAAAGTCGGCACCTAAGGTATCATTAATCGTTTTGGCCTTTTTCGCAAATCCGACTAATTGGTCGATTTCATCCAAATTCTTTTGTAATGGTGATTTTGTCACTTTCTCACTTGAAAGAGTCTGAGGACCTTTCTTAATTCCAAGTGTTTGACAACTCCAAAATCCAACCGTCAGGATCAACATTAAAAACCAGATGAGATTATTCATTTACCTTTCTCCTATGAACCAAATTTTTCCTTCTCAAGAAGATGCGTCAACTTATTAATAATTTCTGTACTTGATTTTTCCGGCACCAGCGGGATGGTCAGCACCTTGCCGCCCTGTTGCTCAACGAATTCTCTGCCGACGATTTCGTCCGGCTTGTAGTCGCCGCCCTTCACCAACACATTGGGCTTAACAAGTTTTATTAGTTCCAACGGAGTATCCTCATCAAAGATGGATACATAATCAACCATAGCCAAGGAGGCCAAAACATATGCCCGATCTTCCTGTGGCACTAATGGTCGTCCTTTTCCCTTCAAACGGCGGGTGGATTCGTCGCTGTTCAAACCAACAATCAGAACATCGCCGAGTCGTGACGCTTTATCCAAATATTCCACGTGGCCGCGATGAATAATATCAAAACACCCATTTGTAAAAACCACAACTTTCCCTTGTTGTATTAAGCCTGGCCGTAATTCAGCCAGCTTTTCTTTGGTTTTTATCTTTCCTGATATTTCCATGGGAACGGAAATCTATTGCCTTTATATCAATTTAACTGCCATCAACCAATTTTGAAAGCCAAAAATGCAATTTAATATATTGAAAAACAACATTTTAATTTAAATACTGGTGATAATTCTGACGGTCGAGCTCCTTTAAATTTAAAAAGAAGCGAGAACTAGAATCAGCCGGAAGCGGGGATAAAAAATATTTTTGCTTCGTAGAATCAAATAATATAATTTTGGAACATAACTTCTATTCGAACGCGAGGAAATAATGAAAACAAGAATATCTGCTTTGATCTTTATTTTTCCATTAATATTCAGTTCTTGTTCAATGGCACAAAATGAACTGAAAGTAGCCTTTCCCAATTTATCCTTTACCCGTCCGTTAGACCTGCAGGATCCCCGGGACGGTACCAACCGACTTTTTGTAGTGGAGCAACGGGGTGTTATCTCAGTGTTTCAAAATGATTCAAACGTGACGCAAAGAAAAATCTTTTTGGACATCCAGGATCGCGTTAATGACAGCGGAAATGAACAAGGTTTGTTAGGGTTAGCTTTCCACCCTGATTATGAAAACAATGGATATTTTTATGTCAATTACACCGCATCCAATCCCAATCGCACGGTGATATCCCGTTTTTCGGTCAGCCCCCAAAACCCCGATTCCGCCGATAAAAGCAGTGAGTTTGAAATTCTCAGTTTTAGTCAGCCTTACTCCAATCATAATGGTGGACAAGTTGCCTTTGGAACTTTGGACAGTCTTTTGTATATCGCAGTTGGAGATGGCGGTTCCGGAGGTGACCCGCAGTGCAATGCTCAAAATTTACAGACACTCCTTGGCTCTATTTTAAGAATTGATGCGGATACGGTTATCGGAAATCAGCATTATGGAATCCCGCCGGATAATCCTTTTGCCGGGAACACTCAAGGATACCGAGAGGAAATTTACGCCTATGGGCTGCGCAATCCCTGGCGCTTCAGTTTCGATCCTGTAACAAATTGGTTGTGGGCTGGCGATGTGGGTCAGAATATTTATGAAGAAGTTGATGTCATCAGGAAAGGTGGAAATTACGGCTGGAACATTTTCGAGGGATTTCACTGCTATACCAGTGCCCCTCCTTGCCAAACCGAGCCTTGCGATACTACGGGTTTGAAGA
>Ga0209536_100001582_pt1 | contig 37372 bp, 25 predicted proteins | sample DeeMarSeWOR28_12_FD_187461 | JGI IMG/M metagenome (GOLD analysis project Ga0209536, IMG submission 187461) | Marine sediment microbial communities from White Oak River estuary, North Carolina - WOR-2-8_12 (SPAdes) (version 2) | ecosystem: Environmental > Aquatic > Marine > Intertidal zone >... | reverse complement strand
CTCAGACCGGTGGCTATCTGGTCGTGACATTTGCCAACATCTTAAAATACAATACCTTCCCCCTGGCGGATGTCCTGTGCGATGTCCTGGAAATCGGCCGTCGGGGGATGGGATGCCCGGTGGAAATTGAATTTGCGGTGAACCTGCCCGGGGGAGCTGAACAGCGGGCGACGTTTGATTTACTGCAGGTGCGGCCCATGGGAATCAACCAGGACCACGTCGATATCGAAATTCATCGTGAGGACATCGAGGCCGCGGTGTGTTATTCGACCATGGCCCTGGGAAACGGTCGCTCCCGGGATATCGGGGATGTTGTCTTCGTCAATCCGGAAACCTTCGACCCGGCCCGTACGGTTGATATCGCCGCGGAGATCGGACAGATAAACAGGCAGCTGGCGCAGCAAAACCGCCGCTATCTGCTGATAGGCCCCGGGCGCTGGGGATCCGCCGACCGCTGGCTCGGCATTCCGGTCAGCTGGCGCGATATTTCCGGGGTAGGGGCCATGATCGAAACCGCCGCTGACAATTTCAAGGCCGACCCTTCCCAGGGATCGCACTTTTTCCACAATATCACATCGCTGGGGATCAGCTATTTGACCACCACCCAAAATGGGGATGATTTTATCGACTGGAAGTGGCTGTCGTCCCTGCCCACCGAGAAACAAACCACCTATCTGCATCACGTCAAACTCGAAAAACCCCTGACCATCAAGATCGACGGCAAGCAATCCCGGGCCGTGATCCTGGCGTAAAAAACCCCGCCGTCAGGATGGATGCCAATGCCGGCGGGGGACTTGGCAGAAAAAGCCTGACACTATCTGGCCCTCATCTCCAAATCCATTAAAATTAGAAACTATCTCAAAAATAGAATCCTGGTTCAATTTCGGGGCACCAATAAAGAAATAGGGCCAAAAGACATTTTTGAGATGGCTTCAATTATTTGGGTGATGTCGTCAGATCCTTCCCAGAAGCGTCACGTCTCGATGCTGAGGCCCAAGCGGTTGGACATTCTTGCAAATCTGCTCAGGTTTTCCTCTGCCAATGGAATTGCATCGATCTCTCTTTTCGTTTGCAGAATTTCCAGCGCATCGCTTGTACTGAAGGTACCAATCGAATAGGATTTCACCAGTTCCGTAAGCGCCATTCTGCCCAGACCCATCTTGCGCAGATGATCCTGAATTCTAAAAAAGATAATTTTGTTTTCCGCATTAACCAGCGCAAACCCAAAATGAAAGGTTTTAAAATTGTCCTTGTCAATGGGATCGGTGACTTTTAGCTTGAGTAAAAAAATGGTTTTGAATTGATAGCTGGTCCCGTCCTTGAAATTTTCGACAATCTTTTGTTCGAAGGGGTTCAGCTCGTTATCGATGGCATATCCAACATCATCATAATCTTCGATGATGAGGTTTCCAAGATCGAGATCGAGATGGGTTTCACAAAATTTCTGGAAACGGGCGCCATAGGTGCAGGCGCATATTGTCCAGGCCACGCGGAACATTCCCGACCATGACCAGTGCCGGAATAAGTTCATCCAGCCCCGATTGTCAGGGTGATTGTAGTCGCTTCTTAGATTCAAGTCGGTGTAAACGTTTTCCATCAGCTGCATCATCAGGTTGCACAGATAAAACCCTTTTCTGATTTGTTTGGGATCATCTGGAAGCCAGAGGTTATGCTCAGCGGGTTTGTCAGATTTTGGATCGGGATCCTTATCTGAACTGGAATCCGTTTCCGAATCATCCGATTTGGGCATCAAGTCTATCCATTCAGGGTACATATGCGCATCCATAAAAGCTAAATCGGGATCGTTTTTAATTTCCAGCGCAATTTTACTTAACTCAGCCGCATGCCGGGTAAATTGGGTTTCAATTACCTTGGAATGCGGATGCCAAAGCTCCTTTAGCAGGTTGAATTGCTCTTCAGTGTCGAATCCAACGGCCGTTTCCAGAGGCGCCAGGGCTTCTTTACCAATGTGGTAGCCCAATTCTCGATAGGCCTCAAACTGCTGTTCATCAAACCATTGGTCGGCGGTTGTCTGGTGAGGATATTGGGGATGCTTGACTTTGTATTCGTTGAGGTGCTCCGGTTCGTCACCGGTTAATGAAGCTTTAAAATAGAGCAGATAGCCGAAATCGCCTTCGGGATACTCTATGCGTCCGACGGCGCAGTGGCTCCGGGAATAGCCGGTGACCGGATCGGGCTTGATGTCCGACAAATCGATTTTGATTTCGATACCGAAATCGATTCTTGCCAGGCGCATGATATAGGATATGGCTTCAAATTTCATTGCGGTGTCGGCCTCGGCATCACCGACGATAATGTATTGGCACCTCCGGCGCAAAAGCTCATACACGCCGATGTTGTCGAAGTGTCCACCGTCGGAAAGATTAATGTAGCGTGATAATAAACTGTAGGCACCAAACCATTCCCTGAAGGCCTGAACGCTGCCGGGAAACTGTCTTAAAATCAAATTGGGTATGCCCTTGAGGGCTTCGGTTGGGTGCAAAGCCCAGTAACCCAGGCGAATGTTCAACAAGCCCATGAGAAGCCTGAGCGTAAAAATATTTTTATGGGCCATGCCGATATTGGCGGCCGCCCCTGAGATGGCCATGGCCGTGCCAACATCGATATGCGGATCCGCCTTTTCATACTGTTCGGTTGCGATATAATCCGTCTTGGCGGAGCCGCACCAGTTTCTGGTGAACGTAAAACTTTCTCCGGTTCTGAAATTGCCCGCATCGTTTTTTTCGGTCGGTATTCTTTTTCTCAAATTAAGGGTCGTGTTGACGATGTGATAGGGGCCCCTGTCGGGATCCAGCTGTGAAAATTTCAAATTATCCCGGTGGGAAATTTTTTGTTTTTCAGGATCATAGTGCATCAGGTAGGCCCGGCTTAAGCAATCGCGGTAGTAGTTGTGAAGGGAAATTTCGTTCAAATTGATAAAGCGCCGGTTGATCCCCGCCAGGATTACGGTTCCGACAATCAAGCCGATGATTTGAGTGATATCTCCCCTGGATACATAGGCGATAACCCCCCCGACAAGATACAATATCAAAAGGGGGACCAATAAAAGCAGTGCAATTGCAAGGGCTATTTTCACTACCATCTTTTTGCCGCCCCCCCCGTTTGCACCGCTCGCCTTCAACAGTTTCGGACCTATCAGAGACAGCACAGATGCTGACGCTATCCAGGCTGTGATCTCCCAGGATTTCCAGTATACGATCAAAATGCCGTAAAGCTGAACAACCGCCAGGGCGAGTGTAATAAAAAACAACCACGCAAGTGTTTTACTGAACTGGTAGCGCTCTTTGAATGGCTTGCTGAAGTAGGTTCTAAACAACAGCGCCAGACCGATCATTATCAAGAAAAATCCCACCGGTAGAATCCATATGCGTCGCCATTCCTTTTTCAGAGGCGCCTTGGCGGTTTCTACTTTATTTATCAAGGCATTAAGGTCCTCTTCGGATCCATTCACGCGTTTGATCCACTCTATACGATCCTGATCGCTGGCAAAGTTCAGATCGGATGTCTTCTCAACGGCATATCTTCGCAAGTCAGCGCGAGCCCTGTTATAATTTTCATGACTGGTTTTGTGAACATTGCTAAATACATGAAAATCAAAAAAAACAGGGTATTGATTTGCACCCGGGGCCATGGTTCGAATGTTAAACAAAAAAGCCAGCAAAATGCCGAGCGTAACGATATAAGGAATGATCAGTACGAAGTTCAATACCGCTCCGCGCACAAAAACCATTGCGGGACGAATATACTTGGGAATAAAACCACCTTCGGCCGTCAGATAATTCGAAAAGTAGCGCAGACGCCGGACGGGCTCCTTTTCGACAGCAGGATCGCCGGAGCCTTCGATTTTATGCCTGCCCAGCGGGAATGTGTCGGGAGTCAGACCAACCGATGGTGTCGGTGAATTCAAGAGGGTCGTCAAACAGCTTCCGATGTAGCCGCCGCCGGACACGGTTGATAGGTAGTCGACTTTTTCCAGCATGTCACTGTTGCATAGCGCTTGTAGCACACCAAGATTAAACGTTGCGCTCCGGATACCTCCCCCCGAAAGCGCCAGCCCCATTAAACCGGCCTTCGTGCTGGGCAGAACCGAGTAATATCCAAATCGATCGCGGTCCGCGTTTGTTTCGCATTCCGGCGGTTTGTTCTCCGGTGGTTTAGCACCCGTTGCGGTCTTTTCAGGCTTGCCCTGGGCTTTGAGGCGCGATTGGACCCGGTCGATTTCCTTATCGATTTTATCCGGTGAATTGCAGGTCCTATCCCTGCGGCGTTTAATATCGGTAAGTTCCGACAAAAACACCGTTGTAAAGTCATCCGTATGGTTATTATTGGTTGGTGGTGTTGTCATTTTACGCTCCTAGCTGCGGCAAATTAGACGCTTCGATGCTGCCTGGTTTCTGATAATTTCTAAGACACCGTCCGCATATCATTAAAATCTTTAAAATGACTCGCAATCAAATGTCCGTAATGAGATGCCTGGCCTGGGCCGTTGTAGTGCGAGGCAAAGGTTTCAAAATTCTTGCGCTGCAGCGCCTGGATCATCGGTGACGTCGTGCCCGCGCCTCTGATAAAATCAAACAATCCCAGAATGTGATAGCGGATATCAGATGCAAAGGCATCGAACATTTCTTTGGCTGAATCGTAGCCAATGGTGGAATGGTTAAATCCCATAATTTGAGGCCCTCCCATACTGATTGATTGCAGGGCGGCCGGTTCATTCAAATTTTTGGCAAATTCAAATACGCGCCACTCTGCGTCTTGTTTACCGTGAAAGCCCATCCATCTTCCACGTTCATTCGGCCGGAATTCGTGATTTTGCCAGGCTTTCTGAGAACTGTAACGAAAATGAGTATTAAACTTATCGCGATTGTTTTGACCCCATTTGCGGTAGAATATATGGTTTTCAAAACGGATAATCATGCGTCCGTCCGGGCCGAATCCTTTGCCCCGGGATTCCACGCACAGAACGGCAACGGCCGCACTTGTATCGATATCCGTAAAATCACTCAGGGTTGAAATCAATCCTCCCTGCCCATTCCAGGTGCGGGCCACTGTTTTTTGCCGTACGGTAAAGCCCGGTTGAAAGCCAATTCTTTCTTCTTCCGGCGGCTCAAGTGGTGTTGCCCGTAAATCATCACGTTCAAATAAAAAGCCCGCCACCGGGCTGTGGTCGTGAACAACCACGTAATCGCCCGATACATATCCTTCAATGTCGCCGGATTTAATCTTGTACCAGTTACCTGCGCGATCCAGAATTTGAACACTGGTGCCTCTTTTAAGCTTCCCGATGGGTTTTCTTTTGGTGGATGGATCTGGCCTTACATTCAGCACCGAGGCCGTGACTTTTGCTTTTTTGATTTTAGAATTGGTTGCGGGCATTTGGCTTCCTCCCCCGGTTAAATTTATGGGTTGAATTCAATTGGTCAAATAAAGGGAGACACTCCGAGCAGTGCGCGGGATCCGGGAATCTAACGATAACATGTTCCATATAGATCCGTCCTGTTTATCCTTATCTTAACGTGTCCAACGCCCCTCTTTTCCCAGGGCCCCCTCGGATTTATGTTCGGCTGTTTTCTGGATCCCCTTTGACGTAAGGTAGGTGCCGCCGCTGATTCCTAAAAGCCCCAGTACGCTGTTGGGAATATCCGGCCAACCTATCCCGCCTGCCTTGGTAAAAGCCAGGATCAGAAATAGGGACGCAATCATAAAGGTAAAAATTAATAGCTGAAAGCGGGACAGGCTGGCACTGCCGTCTTTTTCGCTGAGTAGCAATTTGAGGTCAATGGCTCGGGTCGCGATCAAGTAGATGATTAGAACTTCCAGCAACATTAAAAAAATAGCCAGGCACCATAAAATGAAATGGGTAGCGGATGTCATTATAGCCTCACTTATTATTTTTTTATGATGTTAAAAAGGTTCTGGAGTTTATTGAGATGGCGAATTACGGAAACCGTTTTTCCGGTCAGATACACTGTGCTGCTGCCACCGATCGCCACCAGCAACTCATTGTCCAAAGGAACGAAACTTTGGGCCTCAGCTGCCTTGAACAGGTAGTAAACCGCTGCCGCCAACGTAAAAAAAATCATCTGCAATCGTCCGGGGCTGAACGTACCCTTGACTTTATCCGTCAAAAGCCCCCTGGTGTTGATACTGCCCGTGAGAAGCTGAAATCCCAGGACGACTCCCATACCGGCCAAAAAACCGAGGCTGGAGATTTTTATAACGGTGATTGCTAACGGGTTCATTTATCCCCAATTCCGAAATGAGTCTATAAACCCATTCCGGCCGCTGTCGTGCTCATTGCCCCAGGGACATGTAAAGGGCAATGTAGCGCCACCTGCCTGTCGGGACTTCCGGCAACCCAGCTGTCTCGGCTGCGAGCTTTTCGGTTTCACTCAGAAATTTGCCCAGCAGTTTATGATAGGGGGCCAGGTCTTTTGTTTTCATCTGTTCAATAGCAGACCGGCGTTTGTCGTCGCGGCATTGATTGTCACTACCGCAGGCGGTTTCGATATCCTCATCGCTCAGACCAATCTTACTGCATTTTTTGCCGGAATAACATTGGTCATCTTTTATTTTTGAAGCCCACATCTGAAAAATGGCGGCGGTAGCCGATAGGTAAAGGGCACCTTCATCGACCGCCGGATCGGTGGTTACGACAGAATCTATATTTGCCTGGATTCTACCCGCGGCGGTCTGCAGCTGTTCTTGCTCGTCAGTAAACTGTTCTGTGTGGTATACCCCCTCGGCCGGCGCTGCTTTCTGCAGGGCGCAATAAGCCATCCAGCCGTCGACCAGGGCTTCAAGGTTTGCAGCAAACAGAGCGTCGCGGGGATATTGCCCGTCGCGGCCCTTAACGATTTCATCCGTGTGGATAAATTCCTTCTGTACCAAACGCGCCATTCCGGGGCGTCCCGATTGCAGGTAAATCATGGCCTGGAGAACGTACAGATGCTGTTTTACCCTTGAATCAGCCTGAGGATATCGGACCTGGTAATCCCGAATGGCCCTCAGCGTCTGAGAAAAGGCGGCATCATTGGGTCGACAGGCGATATCTCCATGATCTTTCGGGGAACCGGGTATGGCAGACGATAAAAATTCTTCCCGGTAGATTTGATGAACGTTCTGCAGATCGGCGGTTCGCGGCATTATTGCCGCGCAACCGATCACATAGAACGCCAGGTATAAAATGGATATTAATTTTGCTGATTTTTTCATGTCTTACCTCTTCTCAATTTCAGCGATAATTCCGTCGGCAAGTTTTTTAATTTTGGCATCATCGGTCGCCTCGATATCAAACGGTTTCTTAAAAAAGGCGAGCATGATTCTCTCCAGAAATAGGGGAAGGGATTCGCCGTCGAGGCCGTTGCCGATTTCTGCCTCGGCCGAATCCAGTGCCAGCGTCATCAGGGCTTTGGCTACCCCGGGCTCCATATCACCGTCGATAAACAATTTTCCATGGCGAGCTACCGCTGTCAAACTGCGCCGCATCGTATCAACCATAACAGGGCCTGCAAGCAAGCGAGTAGGGTCTTTTTCGATCCCCTCCAACAGACCGACCACCAGCGGTTGCACCATGTCTTTGGCCGCAAAATCGCCCCAAATTTTTGGGTTTACGGACACGGCTTGCAAGGCGGCCAGCAAGGCATCCTTGCGGCCTTGAACGGTAAGCAATTGCTTGAGGCCGTCTCTGGCCAGGACACCGCTGACAGCGCTGAGAATGGTCTCAAGCCGGTCTTCAATTTTGAGCAATGCCAGATTGTCGTTGGCTGTCTGTAAGGCGGCATCCAGAACAATTATGATGTCCCTATTACTGAAACCGTCTTTGACCAGGGGCGCTGCGGCCTCGAAAACCGCTCGGATCACCGGGGCCGCAAATTGGTTATCAGGTACGATCAGTTCCGGATAACGGCCGAGTGTTGTGAGGCTGTCCTGAACCAGTTCCCGAAAGGTTTCCATGGTGAGGGTCTCTTTGAGTTTGACGGCGGAAAGTGTCCCTGCGAAAGTCGTTATAAGTTCAGTGGTAAAGGGTTTAAATTGGGCCTCAGCGGCCAGGGCAGCAGGGTTGGCTGCAATCGATTCGAGGATGGTCCGATAGAATCCGGCGAATATTTTGCCTGATGCCAGCTCTTTGAAAAAGAGGTTTTGAGACGCCAGCATGTTGACTTCCCCGGCCATATCACCAAGTACAACGGTCAGCAAAGGATGGCCGCTCAATTTTCGGTTTAGAATGGTGTCTACGCAGGAAGCACCAACCGCCAGCCCGGCTTCGAGCACACCGAAGACTGCTTCGGAATCACCCTGAACCAATTCTGGAAAATTACGGCCGAGTTCTATGAGCATGGCGGAAAGAATATTTTTGACAACGGCATCCGCGTTTATAAATGAGGGGTCTTCGGCTACCTGGCTCAGGAAAGCGGCTATCAAGGCATGAAAACCGTCTTCAGTAATTAAGAGGGCGACAAATTCACTGCCGAGCTGGCCTCTAACATCGTTAAGAGCACTGAACAATGCTTGGAGCAGGAATTTGTTGGGCACAATTCCGGGATTTTCCAGCACGGCAATTGCCAGAGAATTGAGCAGTCGTTTATAGATAAACTGAATCGATTCGTCGTCAAAATCATGTTTGATGGCAAATTCCTCCAGCAGATCTTCAACCACTGAAGCAACCCTGGGATTGGAGATAAAAGTTCCGGCATTTTCGCCGAGAACCTCCAGCAGGATGTCGGCAGTTGTCAGCATGATACGGGTCAGGGCGGTATTGCGCGACATCCGGTCTGATTCAACGACATAATAGGCCAGACGCATTTCCGCTGATGGTCCGGTACTGGCGGATTTTCGCCATGCGGCTGCGCCGGCCTCCGGTGCCCAGCGATTGGGTTTTACCTCGGTGGCCTCAAAATAAAGTGAATAACAGTTGCTCAGCTCATCCGGCATCGGTGCATCCGTTTTGACGGCGTTCTGTACTTCTTTAAAGGCCTGGGTGAGATTATTTAATGCTAGCATTATCTGGCCCTGGTCAGTTTCAAAAAAGCGCAGCATGTCGGCCCTATGCTCCTTGTGGTTAATCGGAGGTCTGGGCAGGCGAAAGGGCAAGCCTTCTTCAATCGTACTTAACGCCATGATGGTGTCGACACGATAACGATAACGAATCAATGCCTTTATGCCCGATATTACCAGTGGTGCAGTAATTGGTAGTGCCATTGAAGCCTCTCAAATTATGATGTGGGTGCTATCAACAAAAAAAAATATTCGACTGGGCGATTCTGATCCCTGGTGTAAGGATAAAAACAGGCAGTATAGTTAATCTGTAGATCAAAGACAGAGGTATCTGAATTTAGGGGTAGATAGGCTGAAACTCAATAGGTACTGTCAAGTAACCCGCCTAGGAGTCGCTGAACTTTCTGAATATAGTTGGCGCTTGCGGTTTATGCCTGTCTTTCGGGATGACCTTTTTGCAATTTGAAAATAAAAGTCTGCAAGGAGGTTACCTGCTTTCCTTGCAAACTTTTTGTGGCATCTTCTGTAGTTTCTTTTTCATAACTGTTCCCTTCTCATTATGAGTCAATCAGGCAGAAGATATACAAATCAGTCTATATAGAAAGCTATAAATAGTCTCACTGCCTTCCTATTATACGGTAGCAAATATTGTCAAGGTTTTTTCGCTTATCTGGACGTCCCATAACTTAATTCCCGTAGAACTCGATTGTAAAACCGTCATTTTGATGGCTCAGGGGATCGCCTGTTTAGCTGTTTGTTTAATTTATTTAAAAAATTTTCAAGAATTTTTTCCGCCTTGGAATTTTCCTCCTGGCGGGCCATATCCAGAGCCGTTCTTTGTTTTCTGTCCTTCGTATTCAAAACCTCCTTTTGCTTATCTTGAGGATATTCTTCGAGTCTGGTTAAAAGACTATCAAGACATTCTATATGATCATGTGCCGCTGCAAGATGAAAGGCCGACTTGTTCTTTTTATCAAAGATCGTGGGATCAGCGTCGCGTTCGAGAAGCAAATCCAGTGTAGATAGATGTCCTTTGCGAGCTGCCCACATAAGTGCGGTTCGTCCGCCTGAATCTTTCGCTCGAATCAGCTCTTGGCCCTTATTCTTGCTATCGGCGTAGTCGAGGATCTTTTCGACCGCCTCCTCTTCGCCGATCTTGGCTGATTCAACAACAACAACCTTAAGCCTGCGAATCGTCTCATCAGACTTCGATTTCAATTTGTCATCATCAATCAGCGTCAGGATGGCATTGACGGCACCAATCCCAGGATACATCGTCGCCAGTGTAAATGCTATCCTAGGATTCGCCAGATGAGCAATCACCGTTAGTGCGGCGGCGCGTTCATCTCTGGACGGTAGATGCGGTATAAACTTCTGCAGGGCCTCTATCTCCTGCTGCTTGATAGACTTCATTCTATAAATCAGGGTGAAAATTAACCCGAGCAGAACAAGAAGCGGCCCGGTCAGCTGAGAGACGATGCTCAGCCATTCTTTTGCTATATAATTGATTTTACTTTTTTTAAAATATTCGGTTTTTAAAAAATCTGCCCTGGCACCTCGAGCAAGCAGCAACGTTACAATTTCTTTGTGGCCTTTTTTCGCAGCCACCTCCAGTGCAGTTGATCCATCCATTCCGGGGGCGTTGGGATCCACACCCGCATTTAAAAGAAGAGTTACAATCTCAAAATCACCCGCTGCCGCATACCGGTGAAAAGACTTGGTATCAGCATCGATCTGGCGTAATCTTAGCAACCTGATTGCTGAATTCCTGTCTGAGCTATTTTTCTGCGCCTGAAGGGGAATCAAACAAAATGCCAGCAAAAAGATTACCACATAATAGACTCTAATCATCTTTTTATCCAGTCAGCCATAAATACAGTAATAATGCGCCGCATGCTTTATTTGGATGGTTCTCAGTTTTATTGGGACTTAGTTTGCGGGGGGATACCATATAAAGACAAAATTTACGGCATTCTGACCCACATCTATAAAAGAATTTTTTTTGGCGGAAACCGCAGAACTTTTTTTTAGTTTAAATTCTCCAAGTATCACTCACGTGCCAATTGCTTTTTTGGGGTTCTCTCCTTTTATTAAGATCATAGCCGCATAAGGTGAAAGGATGGCTCCTATGATGTAGAAGATAATCAATACAGCGGCCATAAATTCGGAAGAATCTGCAACTGAAAGGTATGCCATAATTGCTATTGCAATATAAACTATGGAACAGAGACAAAGTAACAATATTACTACTAAACCGTCTTTCCTGAGAATATTTTTCCCCTGGATATTCTTGAAACCCTGAAACCATCGATTTCTATAATTGGTATGTAACATATGAGTAGATATACCTAGTTTCGTTGAAATTGCGTGTATATTTTCTTCCACAGTTTTCAAATATTCTGAATACATGGCCAGCATTGCCCAAAAGTAGGAAACCAATAAAAACCATATAAGTATAATGAAAGGAATCAGGGAAAATAAAATCAAGGAAAGTTCATTATTTCGAATGTCGGCGAATTTCATTTTAGAAGAGAATACAGCTCCGACAAGTATCGCGGCACCGAAAATATTCCAAGACTGCATGTATAATTTATAATAAGCTACCCATTGATTTTCCACAAACTCATAATGCTGGTTCGATAGTTGATAACGTTCTAAATCTGATACTTGACTATCGCCCATATCCACCTCCTCCAAAATTCAGTATGATTTTAAAGGGTTATATGATAGAGAAATCAGAAAACTGTATATTTTTGAATAGGCGGCACTCCACTGATCAAGCCGGCCAAAAATGATCTTATCAAATGGAGAATCGATGGTACTGTGGAATATGCTGGCGTTCAAGATGTGATCAAAGGCCTTCCCTCTATTTAGCTCATTTTTCAGTTAATTTGGAATTTACGCTTCCAGGCTGGTTGAAATATCAAAAAGTTATAATTTAATGGACGTCCCTTAAATTATAATTTTAAAGAGGCAAGTAGCGTCGTTATCAAACATCAAAGCTCTCTACCTTGAAGGCCGACTGATCTTCTTTGAGAACAGCAAGTAGTATTCTTTTACCGTCAGTTCTCACGTTGATCAAACCAAAAGTAAGCTCATCCGCGAGAAGCCAATAGTCGAGCTCTTCAATCAATCCGCCAGCGGCGCCACTGGCTCTTTTGGCCTGCAACTCGGCATTGGGAATCGTTTGTCCATTCGCATCCAGCGCTCGCTGAGGTTCGCGCAAACGGACCGAGCGTGAAAGCTCCGTCGAATAGATCAGCGGAGCGATGTATCGCATTTCTTCGAAATTCAGAAACTTCCTTTTGCTGCCCTTTTCGCGTAAAGGGCCCGCTGCACCCGTCAGTCCCAGCATGAGGGCGCGTGGATGGACATGCCCCTCGTTGTCGCCACTTGAGACCATGGTTGCCCACGGCTCCATGGCGTGTAGAAACTTCATGGAAATATCCTCGGAACCGTGGTGACAGGCTTTGGCGACATGGGCGCGAAACTCTGCTGCAGGTATATTTGAAAGCAGCAGCGCCTGTGAGCGAAAATTGAGATCACCGGTGAAGAGGATGCGAACATCTTTAAAATCGCAGCGCAGAATGACGGAATGTCCATTGCGCGTGAGACTCGGATCTCCCATTGCGCTTTTGCCCTTGGAGTCAATATAGCGCAGCGCCGGTTGGGAGTTATGCAGTTCCTCCAATGGACCCAGTACTCGAATTGCGACCGCCGAGTCAGCGGGGCTGTAGCCCGGGACAAATTCAACATTATGGTGCAGACGTTGAAAAGCGGCAATGCCACGGCCCTCCAGCTGCACTAACTTATCGAGCCAATCGCGATATTCGCCATGCAGCTTCCAGTCTCGTGTCGAAGTGGTGTCCAGCAGCGTCCGAACGTCATCAAATGAATCGAGCAGCACCGTCAGAAAGGCATCCGGAAGATCGGTTCCTTCCACCGGACCCAACTGGCTGAATCCCGATCCGTTTTCAAATTTCGTGAATCCGCCTTGACTTTTGAATCTTCCCATCCCGTTGTGATAAACGGTATTGATGACCAGATCACCCACCGCCACCTTCTTGGTCAGGGGCGCAAATCCTCCGTAGTGGTCGGAATCGGGATGCGTGCAGACCATTGCATCCAGTGTGAATGGCCCGGGGTTAAAGTTGAACTCGCTTTTCCACGATTGATCAACGAACATCTTCCAGAATAAAAAGTCTGCAGCGCCCTTACCGGAATTGGAGTCACCGGGCGATGGTCCCCCATCGATCATCAGCCAGCGATCATCGGGGGTATGGAGCAGGGCCGAATCCCCCTGTCCGACATCAATCTGGTAAACGGAAAAAAGAGGTGTCTCCATAAGATCTGAGACCTTTATGTCTAAATGGTGGCCCTTGGCTGATACTTTCGCAACTGTTGGACCTGCCTCGATAACATAAACCGGATCGCCCCAAAGCATGGCTACTTTATCCCAGGCTTTTCTAAAGTTATGGGCCGGGCCAATCGGTTTGTAAGAACCCGTTTTCTTCTTGAAGTATGCAAGCTTTCCGGACTGGATCATTATTCATATCCTCCTACCGTGAAAATTGTAGGTATTAAATGAAAAGGCGTGCAAGCTTGGTAACACGCATGGAAATTAATATTGCAACCTCTCCGAGTTCCTTGATGCGATTCTTTAATTCGGCCTGTGAGATGTTGTTAACTGATGCTCGTCTTACAACCGCAATCAGCTTATCATAAGTTTCGAGGTCGGTCGTGTCCGGAGTGATTTTATCGATTTCTTCTCTTGAAAGACCCAAAAGCCCTTCAATCTCTTCTTTGTAGTCTCTTTGGAATGCTGTATGAATTATATCCATATCTTGGTCGAGCTGTTTGGCAAAATCTTCATTAGACATTGGAATCTCCTTTCTTCTTGTTAAATTGTCGTTATTGAAGAACTATTGTCTAACGCCCTCTCTCAGGATAGTTCAGGATTGTTTTCCTTTTTCTTGTCGAAGCTATTAAAGAGATCTTCAATTTGATTTTTGATCTCATTAAACTTTTCCTCAAGTTGTTTGCTCCTCTCCTGCACGGATTCGGTTGTCTTCTCAATTTCTTCTTCAGCTAATTTACCCGTATCCACCAGGTTTGCAACTATGTTTGAGACTTTAGTAAGGTTTTCACCGACATCCTTGCGCAATCCTTCTAACCCGAACTGTTTAAGCACTTCATCCTGAGCATCATGAACTTTGACAATCGATGCCAGGTGACCCGTGACAATGGAGTTGGCATAGTGAATCTGGTTATAGGATCGATCTATGGCAGATAGAAGTCGATTTTCCTGATTTATCACGGGCGCGAGCATTTCCGCTCGATAGGATTCAACGCGGCCTCTTAATTTCCGGACAAAAATATCCATGAAATCCAGCGCTTTTAGTTGAGCATTTTTATTGTCCGGTTGCTCGACAGCAGAATTCAAAGCAAAAAAAAGCGAGAGTTCACTCCCTTGTTTAAATCTTTCCTGGTCTTTTGCGAGTAGCTCTTTGATCATATACGGCGCGTATACTTCGTCAATAAATTTATTGATATCTTTTTTTATGCGCGTATACAGTATAACAGCCAATTCACGATGGGCCCGATAGACCTCCGCGATATCCCGACCAACGGTGGCCGATAATTCAACCGACTCCCTGGGTACCTGGGCACAACCCAGAAGTATAAATATAAGGGCAAATGCCACTGTTCGCTTGATACTCATTTTCGCCTCCTTTTTTCTGCTTGCTAGTCTCCTGATAACGATTTGTAGCGGAATCCTTTGCTTTAACATCGCTTGCGAGGTCTCATTGCGAAACTTCCTTGAAATTGGGAAATGTAAGAATCCGAATGTTTGCTCCTCTTTGGGCTCCAACACGTAAAGCATTCTTTTCCAGTAAATGCGCTGACATGCATCGCGGGATTCAATGGCAAACCCCTCGGTGATCCGGCTGTCCTGAAAACTGTCCCCTTTTGATTGAATAAAGCAGCGTATAAGATCATGAGAAAGGAGAGCTGTCTGGCACTGAAGTTTCCGGTATGCGCACTGCCAGCCTCATGGCCTGCAAAAGAAAAAAAACAAAAGCTTTTAAAGAATGAAGCTATTCTCTTTAAAAGCTTTTGTCGTCATCTTCTCAAAACCTTTCCTCATAATTTTAAGCCGCAGGTTATGAGTATTTTCGGCAGAAGATAGAACCAAAACAATTTTTAAAAAATATCATATCCGCTCTCTTTTCCACCTAATACATTGCAGTAATTAGTGTCAAGCAAATATTAATACCTGAACTAGTAATAATCATGATTGTTTACACGACCTCCAGGGCCATCGAGCCATGATCCCAGTCATCGAGTCCATCCAGCGTGCCGATGCCATTGAAGGTCTTCACGTTGGTGTGCAGGTTAATCGTAAAGGTACACTTGGTGTGGCTATCCAGCATGCTTGCAAATGTATTGCTGCCGCTCTGATGGGCCGGGGCGGGTGGAACACCGACGTTGTTTGGATTGGGATGGGGGCTCGTAAGAAACCCAATGGGTCCTCCCAGACCCCTGCGCCACCACAGCCGGTGGTTCAACATGAACATGGGTTCGGGGTGGTAGGCCCGGTAACCAACGCTGAAATTGGCCTTGCCCGCATTTTCCAGAAACTGGCATTCGGCCATATTGGCAACGCCATTGACCCGGAAATCGACGATCAAGGCCTCAGCCTTGCGGTTGTCCCACCACAACATATGGGTCAAAGCCGCATAAGGAACTTCTGCCGTCGGTCCGGTTTCCTGATACCAGCGTCGGTACGTGAAATCACCCTGGACGCTACCACCTGGATCGGGCGTGCCCATCGGCCGGATCAGGTTTCCTGCATTGTTAAAAACCTCTACGGTGAGCAGGAAACGTCCGTTGGCGAATTCTCTGGTATCCAGCATGGCGTGGTATTGTCCACTTTGCCAGTCACGATCGGCATCGTATGGGATTTCATACAGATGGTTATTGCCTCCCGCATTGTTCGGTCCGAGGGACGCTTTAAGGACATATATATCCGAGCCTATTATCTCGTAGTATTTCCATTGATTCGGACTCAGGTAGGTGCGCGCACCGGTCGGGTTTCCGCTGGCATCCGAAGCCACAACGCTGACCCGATAGTACTTGGCACCGGTGCCTTTCATGGCTTCGCTAAAGTGATAACGCAGCCGCAAGTTTCCGCCCCAATTACGATCCCGGTATTTGCCCACAGCTGCGGCAGCGTTTGCCGCCGGAAAGGCCAGGCCGTCGTTATAAGCCGGTGTGTCCACCCGGTCCCACCCAGTTGCGTTCGGGGTCTTTAGTCGCCAGCTGCCTGTCAGACCAATGTCTTGTAGCAGTGCGAAGGCCCCTTCACCTGGAAATTCATTGTGACGGCAGGTAAGGGCATCCGGATGATAGCTAAACAATTCCGCAAAGTCGCCGTAGTGGAACCACTCGTTGGCCGCGACACCGTCATAAATCGTGACCGTGCTGCCTTCGATGTTCTGTTTAACTTTGAAGGCATACTCCTCATGGCAGTTAATCAGCATCAGATACGGCCATTCATACCAGCAAATGTGAAACTCGCCATCCGGGTGGATAAAACCGTCAGCCACCTTGGTTGCGCTGCCGCAGGTGCAAAACAGGTAGGGCCTGGCGTTGATATATGCGACCAGCTCGGTTTGCGGGAAGGTACGCAACGCGTGCAGATCCTTTGCGGCATTGGCGACTTTCTTATCCAGGGTTCCTTCCTTGAACAAGGACAACTCATGGAAGGGGACAGGATCCGGCTCCGGACGGGGCGGCCATTTTATTTCAGGAAAATCCGGTAAAATCTGCTCTAATTCATCGACCAGTTCAGGAAGCCGCGGGTCGTCTATGATCCATGGCCAACAGCAACAGGTACGACGGTAGACTTCAACAAGGCCGTCGCAAACCGTTTCACACCAATAGGGTTTGATCAGGTAGTCGAAAGATTTGGCGATAAGCGCATCACTTTTGAGTCGCAACACCTTATCCACTGCCGGTGCGGGTGAAACCGGCTCTTTAAAGGCGATGGCGGCATTCGTGTTTAACAGGAGTTGCCTGATAAACCAGGGATAGGGATAACAGTGACGCACTGATCCGCTGACACACCGTTTGATTTTAAGCCATCCATACCAGTCCTTTTTAGGAATTTCAAAAATTCCGCCGACTTCCAGAATCGCTTTAAACTGCTCCGATCGATAAAGGGTCATCACCTTTCGATCAATACCGGCGATATTTTCGACTTCGGGGCCGATTGCGATTCGGTAGGCTTTTGCCAGTACCTTTTCTGAAATTCTGAAGCGGCCCTCATTGCTGACCTTGTTGATTTCCAGCGGTGTACCGGATCGATCCAGAGCAAAAACCGCCATCTCAGGAAACTTGTCCTCTGAAGAAAAACTACTGAGATTTATTGTTCCCTGAATTCCCGCTTTTTTATCTGGTCTTTTTTGCTTTGTTGCCATTTTCCTTTCTCCTTTATTCAGTTCAATAGGTTATTAAATTCCCCCAAAGCTCATGAAATTCTATGCACCAGAGGAGCTATACGCGCCCGTTTTAAACAAATTCAAGGCAACCGGCTTGATTGGTTGTTTTCAAACCGGGTGCTATGCACCCGGCTACAACCGCAACGATTAAAGCACTGACGTGCTTTTGCCTTTCGGACCTATGGCCGGAAATCCAAGCCACCCGCTTTGCGGGTGGTCGTTGACTCATCGCCGCCGGCGATGTGGTTTTTGCCGCTTCGATACGCTTTTTAGTTCCTCCATCCTGCCAATTTTCGGCTTCAGTGATTTGTCGGTCCTGTAAAGTTCCTTGCCGGCGCGGTCGGCGGTGACCAGATGAATATCCGGTTTCTTTTTAAACAAATCGGGGTGCTTGTCGGTTGTGAAGACGATTTTGTATGTACCGGTGGAGCTGCTATTGGCTTTGGTCAAACGCATTCTTTCAGGTTGGCGGATAGCATTTACTATCAGGCTGGTTCCCTTGATATAGACTATAATCAATACAAGGGTTGCTAATTTGGAGTACTCTGCAAGTGAAATGGATGCCAGAATTGCTATTGCAAGGTAAACGATTGAACAGAAAAAAAAGTAATAATATTAGGCTGGACCATCTTTCCAAAGGATTTTTTTCCTGGATATTTTTGAATGGCTTACACGCCATTGATCAAGCCAGGCAAAAATGATGTTACCAAATCGAAAATCGAAGGCCCTGCGCAATATACTGGTGTTTAAAAGGTGATCAAAGGCCTTCCCTCTATTTAGCTCCTTTTTCAGTTAATTTGGAATTTACGTTTCCAGGCTGGCTGAAATATTAAAAAGTTATAATTTTATTGACGTCCCCGATTGTACAATTGTCGCTATTTGATCAATAAAACTCGGGTGGTGCTGGGATCGAAATTTGATCGACGTACGCTTCAATTTCGGGGGGGGCTTTCGGCGGAGAAAGACAGTGCCATCCAGGATCTCCCGCTGTGGAACTGGTTCGTTTGACCTTGGTGGAGAAAAGGCTTTCAAATTGCTCCGCCGGAGCTTGGCAGGCCAACCCAAAGTCCGTGGCGTGGCATGTGACTCCCTTTGCTGCCAGCCAGCGATGGCATTTTACGATATTTTCCGGAGGCGGCTTGAATTTGTCGATATTGCCTACATGGGCCGTTTTGCCTGAAGCAGGGGCTTTCAGAAGGATATCGAATCCGATGAGGTTTGAATGGGCTTCGGCCATCGTTACGTGCCTGCAATCCTGTTGGGGATTGCTTTTTAAAGAAAATGCCTAACTGATGGTACATTCCGTGCCGCGAATCGATCCTGTTTACAGAATGGTCTCGATCGCCCGCTCGGCGTCCACCAATCCGAAACCGGTTGCCAAATCGGGTCCCGGTACCGCTTTTTTTCCATGGGCATTCGTGCCGGTCGTAATATCACGCGCCGTATGCCTGAGAATATTCTTAATATCATCAGGAGTCAAGTGGGGATCTGCTTCTTTTAACAAAGCGCAGACACCTGCTACCATTGGAGAAGCCGCAGACGTCCCGCTGAAAGCGCCCCAACCATTTGATTTTTCTAAGGCAGCTTTGGCTTGGACGGGCAAAATGATGTAGTCAGCCGTGGGCGGTATCCCGCAAAGGCCGCTTACATCAGGTACATTGCGTCCGGGAAACCAGGTCGATTCAAAGCCGCTCGTATATTTAGTCGCCGAATATTTCAGCTTTTCATCCACGTATACGCCTCCTACACTGATGACCTCCGGTATGCTGCCGGGAAATCCATAGTGGCCGTTTCCAGCCGAGACACAGACCGTGATGCCTTTGCTGACAGCGTCCAGAACTGCTAAATAGAGTGGTTTCAGCCAATTCGGCATCTGGGTGCCCGGGAGGTCCTTGCTGTACCCCCAGCTGCAGGTGATAATGTCAGGGCGCAATTCTGTAGCGGTTTTGATTGCCAGCGTTGCATTGGAGGCATCATTATATTTCCAGGATCCCATCTTAATCCCGATGAAGTTGATGCCGGGAGCCGTCGCAAAAAGGTTTGCGCACTCGCCCGTCCCATGGCCATAGGTGTCGGTAGTATGATCGAGGCTGTCAGGGGCCGTTACCGAAAGAAAATTATATCCCTGCTCGACAAAATAAGGATGGTGGTAGAAACCGGTATCGGGCATGACAACGCGCACACCTTGACCGGTAATATTTCGCTTGTGAATCGATGCCGCCCGGAGAATTTGAGCAACGTCGACAGGAACGCGAAGGCGGAACTTATCGTTCCAGAACGGCGGAAGCGATCGCTCGTCGGCGAAAAAGATGGGATCATGCTGGATGTATGCCCTTTCAATCAACCCGTCTAATCCATCAACAGAAGGCAGCGTCCACGGATCGCTCTTTCCCGGAGCACGCATCACGTAGTCGGACGGAACCTTGGCCTTTTGAGGAATACGTACCTTGCTGATTTTGGTCTTGAAGAAGGTTTCAAATTTCTCCTCAGAGCAAGAGGCAGAAATACTGAACTCGCCAACGTGATAGACAGTAAAGCCATTATTCTGGAGTTTTCTGGATAGTTCGATGCTGCGCTCCTTGGGAGAGCGGTAGTCATCAATCGTCGCAACTGTCGGGTAGGCGTCCTCTGCGAACATGGATTTACTTTCACCTTTTGAATTAACAACGATCTCCAGGTTCACGCGTCGGCCTTTCTTGACTTTTTCTTCTTTTACAGGTTTCCTGGCCATTTCAATTCCTCCTTTGCTAGTTCGGTTTATAAGAGCCTGTTTTTACTTGAAGCACGCAAGCTGTCCGGATTGGATTATTGGCCATCCCCTCCCTGCGAATAGGCATAACAGGCGGCTATATTTAACGCATACAACTATGCGCCAGGACAAAAATCTGACTGAAATCTAAAGGAAAACGCAATCGGAGATCACGAAAGGAAGGGCCATTCACAGGGCAGGATAACAATAGTTCGGTATGGCGTCTGTCCGGAGGTTCTTATAGTTTCCAAATCCCATTTGAATAAATATCTAAATAACCAGCTTATATATCAGGTCCGGCGAGGTGTTATTTCCCGTTTCAATACGATGTTTACTTCCTCCACTCCGCCGATTTTTGGCTTCAGCGGTTTGTCGGTCTGGTGAAGTTGTTTACCCGCCTGGTCGGTAATGACCAGATGAATCTCCGGCTTCTTTTTAAACAAATCGGGGTGCTTGTCGGTTGTGAAGACGATTTTAAACGTACCGGTGCGGAGGGTATTGACTTTGGATACTTCTTTTCCTTCCGGTAGACGGATCGTGTGTACTGTTAGGCCTGATCCGGGCTTTTTGTCCTCCCAGATTATTTTCCCGGTAACGGTCCACTGGCCGGTTTCGTTGCCGTTATCATCATCGTCCCCGTCGTCCCCGCCATCATCCCAGCCGGGGGGCGGTATACATTTGGTGTCCTGCAATACGATCAGGCGGTAGTCGCTTTGTCCGATAACCACGTGTAGCGGTTTTTCTTCCCGGTGGCAGACTTTGCCTTTAGCATCGGTGACGGTAAGAAAGTAATCGTCCTTTTCATTGAAAGGCGGTTTCTGGCCTTCTTCTATCTGATAGCGGATGGCATAGTAGCCCCGCTCGTCGGTGCAGGCATAAGGCAGGCGCTTTTCCACTTTACCGTTGGCATCGTACAGCGCCAGGGTTAATCCTTTGATGCCGGTAAACTTGTCTTTTAACACTCGGCCGTGGACCATCCATGTATTGGCGTTGAATTCGGGAATTTTGATCCGGGACCGTTCGATCTCTGTCTCCATCTCCGGCAATACCGCCCGGTTGTAATCCAAGCGGTTGGAAATTTTGGCAACCCGAGGGTGAGCGGGGCCGTATTTTTTCTGCAGGCGGGCCTGCTCCCTTTTCAGGGTCTTGTCTTTGTTGGTCTGCAGCAGTTGGGTCCGTTTTAAATTCTCTGAGCGGTGATCGTCCAGACCGCTGATGCTGCTGTCCAGTCGCTGAAGGATTTGTTCATCTCCGGGTTGTTGTGGTGCCATGTTACCTCCTGGTCATTCGTTTTGCTAACCCGTTTCGTGTTAAGCGATCGCGATTGCCTTCACTCCTACGTACTTGCCGATGACTTTGCCGTAGTCCGCGCAGGGACCTAATTTATAAAGAATGGTATTGCCGGGTGCTGAGGTGAAGGCCGGCGGTCCGAACACCTGTATGCAATGGGTGGCCTGATTGGTGGCGGCCATGTTCATAAAGCCCACGGACATCAGTGAATTCAAAGTATAGGTAAATCCTTCCTGAAACCGATTGTCGTTGGAGCGCACGGTTGCGCCGAACAACGCCACGTCGGTTAATAAAATATCGAACAGGCTGCGCACTTCGGACTGGTTGCTGTTGTAAGCCACGTCATCCAGCGATACAATGGTTTGAGCGCTGAAAGCAAGATCGATCACCTCGTCTTGAAGGTCCAAGGTGGTTTGATTGCCGCTGTACATGACATTGCCGCTTGGCAAGTATAAAAACTTCAATGCTGCCGATGCGGCGGGTACTTGCGCCAGAGCTGATGCGTCGGTAAACAACATCTGATTGCCGGTGGCGACATAGCGGAAACTGTTTAAAAACATGGCCGCCATTAAATCCTGGGAAACCCCCAGATTGATAATCAGCACGGCACCGGCGATAACCGCAAACGGATTGATTTTGTAGTCGGCGCCCTGGGTGGTGAATTGATTGCCCACCACCGACACCGGGCCGAAAGCCAGAAGAAACAGTGCCTGTCCCATGGGCTGAACCACGATGTTGTCATGCACTTTAACCGCAGGAATGCCATCGGGGCGGGTAAATCCCTTGTCCTGGATAAACTGATAAACCAGTTGTTTGTAAGACACTAACACGACGATGCCGCCGCGCAGGCCGCGGTCCAAAGCCTGACCGTTGAGTTGGCCCAACGGTCCGTTGTTAATGATGCGGTTGTTGCTGATATTCACGTCTTCACCGTAAACAATCAGCACCCCGCATACGGCCTGGTTTTCAAAACGCCCGTTGTCTTGAATTTTGTTGTTCGTAATCACCACGTTTTCGCAGGCAGCGAGCACAATGCCGCCGAAACCGCTTTCACGCAACATGGATTCCGGTTTTTCATCCGGCACCTGATTGGCGCAGTTGGCGATATGGTTTTCGCGGATGGTAATTTCATCGATAGAGATCATCAAACCGATTTTTTCACTGTGCAAAAACGCCGCCACGCCGATGCCGGACAATCCCATGCCGGCGATAAAGTTATTTTCAATGGCGATTTCATATAGATAGCTGAGAAAGTTTTGGTCCAAATATTGATGATGCGCGGCGCTCAGTTCATCAATATATATCATGCCCTTAAAATGGGCACCGAGGTCTCCTTCCACGGGCAGATGGCCCAGGGTGATGCCGTTGCCGCTGCCGCCGGCAATGCGGTTGTAAGTAATGCGCACCATTTCCGAACCGCCGCCGATTTGAATGCCGCCTTTGGCTTTGTATTCATGCTGTTTGTAAGTCCAGGCCAGTTTCAAGTAGTACAGGGTCATGTTTACCACCTGCAGCATCCATAATGACAGTCCGTAGTATTGCCCGCTCTCGCTGCAGGGATCAAACAATTCGCCCTCGGGTCCCTCCGGTTCCCGGGGGTCTTCAGGATCCTGCGGATCAGGCGCCGGTACCACGCTGATTTCATTGTTGTGAATAAGCACGTCGTCCGCGCCGGTGAAAATAGCCGCGTCACCGTCTTCCAGGTCCCACATGGCGATAATATTATCCCGGATGCGAATGGCGTTTTTGCCGGCCAATTCGTTTTTAACGCGGATATTGACGGCATGGGTTAAAGCAAAGATATGGTTGCGTTCGATGGTGATACCCACCGATGCGTCGTCCGCATCCAACGCATCCTGGATTTCCACCGCGGTCCCGGTATGGGTGATCAGGGTCAAGTTGTCTATTTTAACGTTGCGGGAGGATGCAAAGGCCAAAATGGGTTGGTCGGCTGCTTCCACGGTGGGATGTACAATGGATTGGTTGCCGCAGCCGGTAATATGAATGTTCTCGCGGTTGAAAACCTTGAGATTGGCTCTATGAACGCCCGGCAACACACAGATGCGCCCGCCCTGGGCCGGTAGTTGCCTGGCCGCATCTTCGATGGAGGCAAAGTCACCGGTGCTGTGCACGCCGTCTCCCACTTCATAAGTGCAACAACCGTTAAGATCCGTAAGGGGCCGGAATTTTTTGCGACAGTCGTATACCACCGGTTGCGTCTCACCGGGAGCATTCCAGTGGATGATGGCCAGCGGTGCATAAAATCGTTGATAGCCTTCCGGCGGCCGCTGGACTTCCAATTGCCACGGAACTACCTGATCGGGTGTGTGGGGCCGGGCGGCGATGACCCAATGATCGCCGGGCATGCGGTGGCTGCCGTCAATGGTGACATTGATACCGGTGTTGCCCAAGGCCACCTCGTTTCCCACGGGGATAAGGGGATCGGAACTGGTGTCGGAGCCGCGATCCCAAACCCGCAGAAAAAAGTATTCGCCGTCCAAATCTTCGGTGCCAAAGCGCGTCGAGAGCAGATCGGCCTGGTCGGCGCGGCTTTTCCATTGTTCACCAAAATCTGCCGGCAGTGCAGTGGTCAACGTCATTTCGCCGCTGTCAGGATCGTAACTGCCGGTCAGGGTCGAAAAATGCCCGGGGGATAATTCTTCGGCCAGCTTCTCCCCGTTTAACAATACCGCCGACCAGGGAAGGATCTCCACCACCTGTCCGGCTTGCGGCCAATGGGCCTGATCTTTGGGTTCGGTCAGCAGCTTGACGGTCTTGCGATCAGATGCGGCGTCTTCCAGAGTCACCCGGTACAGTGGTGCGCCGTTGTCAAAGCCCCAGGTAAAATGATCTTTGTCCACCAGCTGCACTCGGATGGCCTGGTTTTCAGCACCGAGGTAACCGGCCAATACCGACGGTGAACACAAATCTTCTTCTTCGCCGCTGTCTTCATAGCCAACGGTCAGGTGTGCTTCGGAGAACAGCTGGGTACCATACTGCCAAACGCCACCGACGGTGGTCTGCAAGGCGGTTTTCACCTGCTGCCAGGCCTGGGGGCAATAGTTGGAGCCCACATCTTCCTGCAGTTTGACCCGGCACATGGTGCGCCGGCGTGTGCTGGTATCGGGTCCACCCAGGGCTTTCTCCAGTAGTTCTGAGTCTTCCACAGCCGATACGATCTGCTGCCAAACCTCCAGAAACACCATATCATGGCGCTCACCAACCGGTGCACCATAGTCGGGTATTTGTAGCCAGTCCTTTTGCAGCCTGAAAGTTTGCTTTTCGGCCAATGCCACGCGTGTGCCCCCGATATAAAACGTCCCGGCGGCGATATCAAAATCAATGTTGCCGCCGTCGGAGCTGATCATGTCGACGGCAAATCCCTGGTCCGGGCTGCCGGCGATGCCGATGACGTCACGGCTTGTCAGCCTTTTGTCTTCATGATTGATCTGCTCTTGTTCATTGAAGTCATCGTCCGTCAACACGCGGCCCTGCTGCATGCGGACACCGCTGTAGCGCTTTTGTGAATAGTACGCGGATCGTGAAAAATCTTCGGTCGCCATCTATTTTCTCCTATGTTTCAAATATGTATACGGGTAACAGGCCAAAGGGCATGTACTCCTCTACTTTGGCACGTAAACTGTCAAGCTTTATGGAATTAATCAGCGAGTTATACACACCGATTTCCGCACCGTTTTCCGCACCGCGCACGATATCCGCCGGCGCAACAGCACTCAGCTGCATATACCCTGGATCACCGAAGCGCGTGCTCGTGAACAGCAGATTGGGTTTGTCGATCCATGTGCAGCGGTATTGGCGGGGCAGGCGGCCGCTGTCATTTTTTGCCGCACTGAAGCGCAAACAGCCGCACTGGGTATTTTCAATGGTACCGCTACCGACCAATAATGTTTCGCTTGCCCATAAGCATTGGGCCTGCAAGTCGCCGATGATTGTCACACGCTGCAGGTGCAGTTCTGTATCAGGTAGTTTTAATGCCGCTGCGGTGTCATCGCGGCTTTGCAGAATGCTGTCGAGGATTACGGCTTTTTCTATATAACCGTCGTTTTCAATGTGCAGCGGACCCAAAATGCACGCTTCGATCGTCAACAGTTCGATGTTGCCTTCGACCACCAAAGTGACAGGGGATATATCGTCGCTGGTGTCGTCCTGTGTGCGCGGCCCGCCGGGATCGAGCGTGACATGGCGTAACGTGACCGTTTCATAATCACCGCGCAATACAAGCGATGATTGGGGTTGGGCGCCGATCCATAAGCCGTCCAGCATAATGGTTGAATCTTCATTGGCACCGCTGTCCAATACCCAGTTTTTATCCAACTCGAGATACGGCCGTTGATTATTGGCCGCAATAAACACCAGGTTCTGCACACTGGCTTTGCTGCCCAGCGGTCCGTAACCGGCGCTGTCCTCGATTCGCGTCACGCCGTTATTTAATAAATTGGCCGCGGTGATCTCGCCGCCATCACGGTGGACTTTATCCGGAGTGTGCAAATCTATGTGACTCCGGTCGTAGCTGCCGGCACCAATCGCGGCGGCTAGCCCGTAGTGGTAAGAAACAGTGACATCATCCGGTACGTCACCGATAAACATGAAGCGACCCCGTTGCGGATCGATTTGCACACGCTTATCAGAGACAACTGTCTGCATCGCGGTTAGATCCCCGGCGGTTATTTGATCTCTGCTGATGAGGTTGCCGTCTTCGTAAACTGCAAGTGCATTGGGGTAAAGTGCTTGCTGGCCGCACTGTTCGATGATGGTTGCAGCCAATATGGCCGGATAATGGCTGGCATCCAACAATGTTGCACCGCCGGGTAATTGGCTGACAGCATCGCGCAGCCGCTGTTCGGTCCTGTAATGAATGTCGCTTAGACGGCGCAACTCATCGGCCAGGCTTTCAGTGAGCACGCCGTCTTCCACCAGCTCGATAATATCATTGTCTTCCACCATATATTCGGCATGGCCCAACAGCCGGCAACGGATAGGGGCGGGCAGCTCCCATTCAAAGGACTGGCGCCATTTGCCCCAATCGGCGTTGGCGCCGCCGGACTGCGGGTCCTGGGGCCGGTTGCGCGGCATATACAAAGGAATATCCCTGCCGGATGGATCAAAGGTAAAACCCCGACCGCCGGTGCCTGTCACTGCCCGGGGAGTGACACCGTGCACTTCAAAGGCACGCAGCCGGTATATATAGAATAAAAGACGCTGGATGCCGTACAGGCCATCCTGGCCCTTGGGTTTGCGTAAATCCGGGGTGTGGTGAAATTCGTCAAACGCACTGTGGCTCATCTCCGCGGCCTGCACCGCGCGCAAATCTGCCAGGCCGCCGGGCGGTGTCGCCGTAAAGCGTCCGCTGTAATAAGAAGGTTCCGGGTCCAGGCCGTGGCGGGCCCTGGCCAGCCGGCGGAAACCTTCCACCAGTCGGCCTTCCCAGGCGGAGATATCACTTACCAGTTCTTCCAGAACTGCGGGCGTGCCTTTGCGTCGGCGGTAGTAGATGGTCTTGGCCACATCCACCCGGCGGGCGCGGGTGTTGAGGGCCGAGACCAGGCGCGTGCCCACCAGGTCGCCGATATAGGGCACCGCCCAGTCGCTGCAAAGCTCGATGAACTGGTCTTCCCATAAGCGGTCATGGCTGCGGCGCAGACGCGCGGCCTGTTGCGCCATAACTTCCACCAGCGCGCGCAATACACCGGGGTTTTCCGCCAGGCCGTCTTCATGACGGTAGATGGCCGGTATCATTTCCCACATTTTTTCGGCGAAGTACTGTTCGAAGCGGTCTTCAGTCATCGAAGCTCTCCTTGCCGTTAATAATCAACCCGCCGGTTTCTACATTGAAGTAGTGACCCGCCCCGGGTTTGATAGCGATTTCATCAAACGGGATGCCATCATGGGTCACATGGGTGACAGAAACGGTTCCGGGTACATCAAGAATGGCGGCGAACAGGCGGCTGCGATACAACGGTTTTCCGATACCGATGTTTTGGGGCGACAACAAACCGCTGTCTGCATCCGTAAGTGTGCTGCGTACCTGGTTCAGCACGTCTTTGTCTACATAGGCGTCCGCCACTTCAACATCGAATGCCAGCTGGAGATCAACGCTCACAGCTTTGTCCACATCCAAGGCGACCGCGGGATCTGCAAGTTTGCGCAAGGCGGCGGTGAGGGTGGTGCTATCGCTATTGCCGATGTACCAAAGCTGTACGACCGGTCGTTGCCGCCTGTTGTTCCATCGCCACTGGCCTTGCACCGCCAGCACGCCGCTCATGCCGGCGGCGGCGGCAATAAAATCCGGCAGCGATACCGCCCGTCCCAACAACAAAGCGGATTGGGGGGCGTAATCACGAATGCCTTCAGTCTCTTCGGCATCGTCGCCGCCGCCTGCAGCGAGGGGATTGTTGACACCGGTTAAGCCTTTGACCGGTTTGGCCAGTTGGGTTATGGTGTTGGCCGGAGGCGCGGCGGCACCGGCACCATAGCGGTAGCTGGCCGTGATGTTGTCGCTGCCGCTGGGCAGGCGGCGGCCTCGTTTGCCGTCGCCAAAAATGATTTGGGTTTCATGGTGGTCATTTTGGCGCACGATATACACTTCGGCATCTTTATCCTGACCGTAAAAGCTGGCGACTTCCCGCCACTGCACTCCGTCGACCCATACGTTTAACGTGCTGCTGACACCGCGCTCATCGTCGCTTGTGGGGGCGGCGACATAAGTTAGTGGATTTTTCTTCAAGGTAAATGTTTGGTTGCTTTGGGTGGCGTCGCCGCTTCCTAAAATTTCTCCGCTGACGGTCTCACCGCGGCTGGCATGCAAGATGTTGCCGAAGACTCTTACCGGTGGTGTTAACACCTGATTCCAATCGGTGCCCTGAAAATCAAGTTCACCGGTGCTGTAATCAACATCGCCGTTGCCGTGGACGCTGACTTGGTTCACGTCCTGCAATACGAAATTGGACGGCGGGTCGCTGTCCACCGGTATTTCCGGTCTTCCGCCACCGAGCGGCGCTACCACCAACTCGGATGTATCATCAAAAGACACGTCGCGCTGCCGTATCAGTCCACCCACATTGACAAACGCATAGTGAACCGTAAGTTGGGCGGCATCACCGTTGTTCCACGTTTCTGTGACGCTGCCTTTACGGGTCTCGTCATTTAAGTCCCGATCCAGTGTCAATTTGGTGGCTGGTGCCATAGCGGCGGGTATGGTCAAGGTTGCTGGATCTCCATCTGCATCTGTCACCGTAAATTCACCGCCGGTGGTGGCGTTCATCATGGTGTCGCGGACCTGATTCAGTTTAAACCAGCGGTATTCAGCGTCTTGGGAAACAAAAATGGTTTGACCGCTTTTCAGTTGGCGATACAATCCGTCCAAAATGAGCTGGGTTTCGCCGGACGGTATGGCGGTGGGACTGCCGCCCATGGTCCAGAGACCCACCGTTTGGGTCGGCGTGGATAGTGCAATATCCTCCAGCTTGGTGGCAGGGTCGATGATCAGCGCCGGATCAAGATTCAGTTGAATATAGTTTTCATTGTCGCTGCCGGTAATTTCGCTGCGTTTTTCGATGGTATGAACACTGCAGGTGCTGCCGATTTTAATCAGAACCACATCCTGCTTTTGCAATTTTTTGTTTTCGTCTTTTAATAAAATAAACTCATGGGCGCCGCCGTCAGCTTTGCCGGTGCCAATGGAATCCGGGCGCTGGGGTTCAAGCTTCCAGCTGTTGCTTAACGGATGGATGCTTGTCGGATGGTTCAGCTCAAACATCTGGGGCGCCTCATCGCCGAACGCCTCGGAGCGAAAGGCGGTGCCGGCGACCAAGGTCAAAGCCTTGCGCCCTTCGGCCAGCGCCGTCAACAGTACCGAAGCCGATACCGCCGGCCGGGGGATGTAGCCCAGCAGTCCCGTCAGCTTGCGCAGCGACGGGCGCAAATCCGCCGTGCGCAGATAATTTTCATTGGCGATCGCTTCATCATAAAAAGACAGCACATCACAAACATAGGCCCACATTTCCAGCACCATAACGCCCAGATCGTCTTCATCCCTGGCGTTCCAGCCATCCAGGGCCGAATGTTCGCGAATGGCCGCCAGCATCGCGCGGCGAAACTGCGGAAAGCCGCCGATTTGCCGTGGCAAATCATTCAACCCGGCGGCAATGTCCAGGGCCGGAAATAGCACCGGTTTATCGCACGGACAATTCGTCATGCCCCGCCCTCCATAATTAATTCCAAAGTGCCCCGTTCCGGATAATCCGGATTGTTCTCCAGGCGCAATACTTCCCTTTGCCCAACTTCATAGGGACCGGTCAGTACCTGCCAATCAAAATATCCTCGCCGGCGGATCTTTATTTCGCCTGTTGCGCGCACGCCGGGCACCCGATGAATCACGGCTTCCAGCTGGGACCGGCGCAGCGGATCACCAAAGGTGAAATTGTCGGCCGAGAAAAAGCCGTTGGTTTTGCTGTTGCCCACCAATGCGGCTAATACCCGGGCTTCCACCTGCCCGGGATAGGCAAACGGCTGGACACATACAGTAATGATTAAGTCAATATCGGCGTAGTCCGGATCGGATACCGCAGCTGGGCGCCCGGCCTGGCGAAAGCGGTCCATCTGCACTGTCATTGCTTCACGCTGGTTTGCGGTGATCGTCACCGCGCCCAACGGGTCCGGTGTCACGAATGCGGCCAACCAGCTGCCGGTCCAGCGGAATTGCGCACCGGCCCGTTGCACCCAGGACAAGCGTTCGGCCGCCTCGCGGTAATCCTCCTCTCTGACGGCGCGGTAGGTCTCGGCGCGAAAGGCTTCCGGAGCCAGAAGCTTCACCTCTTCGGCCGTTTGGGCATCTTTGCCTGTCTCCGCCGGCAAGGGGTTGGTAAGTCTATCTACAAATGTCATGCCGGTGCTGTCAAAGTTAACCAGGGTATCGGCGGCAACATTGCCTGCACGCCCGTTGCCCAGACGGTACGACACTATGAACATTCGGTTGTCCGGCACTTTGCCGAAGGCATTGTCGCCAAAGCGTATGGTCTTGCCGTCGCTGCCGGCATAGTCCTGATGCACGATCTTTTCACCGCCGCGGCGGTAGCCCACCACCCGCCGCCAGCTGCCGTCTTCAAGGCTAAAGTGTTCGTCGTCCGGCAGGGATGCGTATTCATCCAAAAACGAGCGCACCCATTGCCATTCGCCGCCGGGTTTTTCCTCCAGGGCTGCGCCGTTCCATTGCAGCTCGGCCACCCGCACCTCCGGTTCAGCGCTGCCGGCATCACTGCCCAGCCAGCACAGGGGTGTCTCATCCGATGCCGGCAGGGTATACAGGTGCGTGGTGGATTCATTGGCGCCGCTTCGTTCCACGCTGCGGGCAAACAAGGCTTGTTGTGCTGCGGGCAATGCCGGCACCAGGTCGGTGATATCGGCACCGGTCACCAACCATGATTCGCTGTAGCGTCCGGCGGTGGCCGGCACCAGATTGCCGCGCGCTTCCAATGTGGCCATGTCCATTTCAAACGGCAGCGCTTGCGCCGGCTGCCATACCAGCTGGGTGATCTTTTCGCAGGCCGGATCATCCGCCAACGGGTCTTCAAGTTCGTTGATTGCAATCACGCAGACCATCCAGCGCCGTTCCATCACGGATGGATCGAAGGGGGTCGTTTGCAACAGCATCCAGCGGCAGGGGATGTCATCATCGGTGGTGGTGTTAAACGGCAGGTTGGCTTTGTGCCAGCCGTCGACATAAACTTCGGTGGCACCGGCCGGCAAGCATTGACGGTCCTCATCCCAGATGTGGGGCGCCAGGCTGTTGACGGCGGCATCCACCAAAAAGGTTTCTCCGTTAATGACATCCTTAAGGCCGCGGCCCACTTCAAAATATACGGCCTCGCCGGTGTCCGATTCCGCCCAGACATCGGCCCCGGCCTTCAGCGTGCCGCTGTCGCCGGTTTTAACCGCAACATCCAGCCAGGTGGAAGCGGCCAGCCCTTCATGCAATTCATAATCCACCAAACGCGCATGATGGCGCAGGGAACGGCGCTGGGTAGCGGTTTCCAGGTAGGCTTCGCGGGCCACGCGGTCCTGGTAGTAGCTGAGTTCGTCGCCCACTGCGCTCATCACTTCCAACAGCATCATGCCGGCATCGGCTTCCAGCCGGTCTTGCCAGTCGGGATAGCGCAATGCCGCAAAATCAGTTAATGCGCGGCGCAAACTCCAAAAATCCCGGGCCCGGTAGTCCACCGGAAAATCTACTTCCCTTTCTTCCGGACAATCGTGCACTGATTGTTTGCAGTCCAGGCGGCTTTCGCAGTTGGCCTTGAAGCTGAATTCAATGTTGTTGAACTGCCGGTCGACGCGTTCATCGTCGATGCCCATGGTGTAATTTGCAAAACCGCCGGGTTCCGCCACCCCCAGTTCCAGTACGGTACCGCTATCAATCCAATTTAGATCGGTTACAGTGATGGCTTCCTGCTGCGGCCCGGCCTGGGTCGGATATATGCTGATTTGATCTTTGGTCAGTCCAGTGAGGATATCAGCGGGGGTAACCGCCGGCGGATCGCCTTTCATATGGAAATGAATTCTCAGCGTGACCTGGTCTTTCGCCACGTATAAATAGTCGATACCGGTGACGGCGGTTTGTTCCAGCAGCTTTTCGATCCGGTCAAAAATGCAGGTCATACCTATTCTACCTCGATGTTCAGGTAGCGCTGTTCCCGGCGCACCTTCAGCAGGTACTTAATTTGAATGCTCAGTTTTTCCTCCTGAGCAGTGACTTCCACCTCATCTACTCTGATGACCGTGCCAAGATATTTTTCCAGCGCCTGATAGATCGTAACCTGGGCCAGGCTGGCGGACTCCTGGCTGTTGGGCGCAAACACCATGCGCCTGATTCCACAGCCAAAGTCCGGGCGGTTGACGCGCTCGCCGGGATTGGTAAACAGCAATTGCTTCATCAGTTGCTCCACATGCTCGGCGTAATCGGCCTGGATCGCCAGGCGGCCGAGACCCCTGTCAATGGCAAACGGATATTCAATGGCGTATACCGTTTTCTGCATGATTAACTGCTCCTGACCTGGCTTTGGGTGTTGACCACCGATACCGTTCCCTGGGGGATGCCCGTGGCACTCATACACAGGCCGGTGCTGGACTGGCTTAAGGTGAAGTTTCCACTGGCGCGGTTACGCGCATCGGGCACGATCCATTGAACCAAAACACACGGACTGGGAATGGGCACCGGCGTAGGAATCTGATAGGGGCAGCCGGATATGGTAAACGTATCCGTGGCCAGCGCGGCAAGGGCGCCACCGGTTTTAACGCGGCTATTGGCGCTGATGATTTGAACCGTACCGCCATGGGGGCACATCAATGTTGAACTGACGTTTAAGGTATTGCCGGACACTGGTTTTTCAGATTAGGTCACTTCAAGGGCACCGTTGTTTACATTGACCGAGGTGGAGGATACCTCCACTTTGGAACCGGACTCGCTGACCACGTTGCTGCTGCTGACGGTGTGGCTGGAGCTGCTCTTTTCACTTTTAATTTCGTCGGTGATGGTAATTTTAGCCCCATTCGATGTTTCCGCTTTCCATTCATCATCACCGTCATGCATGCGCAATGTCACCGAATCGGTTTTCCAGATCTTGATGGCGGCATCGGATTGATCGGGCAGCTCATTGTCAGACCAAAAACAGCCCGTCCAAATCGGGTAGGAAGGATCGCCGGCTTCAAACTCAACCCACACGCCGGTGTCGGTATTGGGCAGGCTGTAAAAGCCCACGCCGCTGCCGGCATAGGGTACACAGGGCATGGCCCAGGCTTCAAGATCGCCCAGCACCGCCGGTACCCGCACCTTGATGCGGCCGCGGGAGGTGGGATCGGCATTATCGGTAACCGTGCCGCGGTACTTTCCAAAATAGCGGTTGCGCACATAGTCCAGCAGTTGCTGCAGCAGTTCATTTTCCATGGTCAAGAATTCCATGCATTGCGGATCAGCTCGATCTCCATACTGTGGGTGACGGCATCGATCAGATGGCGCACCGAGGCAACAAAGTAATTTCCGCTGTGACGGCTGCCGGCCCCGCGCACCTCCACCATTGTGCTGCCACGTACCAGCCGGCCCAGTAGATCCGCACTTGTCTGGCAGGTGGCCCGGATAAACCAACCGGATTCTATCAGGGCCCCCTCTCCCCTGGATGTCAGGTCACCGGCATCATCCGAGGGGGCCGTCAGATACTGGGACCGGGTATCCCCGGTAATGTCGGCCAAACTGCTGTCTCCCAGCAGCGTCAAGGGCAGGCGCGCGACACCGCCGTCAATGTCCGTTTTGGCGTTCAGATCAAGCTGCCGGGCCTCGACACTGGTGGGCCGTTCCACATCCCACTCGATATCCAGCTGCTGAATAGCGGGCGAATCCAGGTTGATGACCAGCTCAGCCTCGGCGCTGCCGTCCAAAGGCGGGCGTTTAAAATGGGCGGTTTCGATGCCGAACTCATCGCTGGTGACCCAGAAAAGAAAGCCGTTGCGTCGCGCAAGCTGCTGCACAAAATACAAATCGGTGGAGCGTTGGATCAGGGTATGCTTGTCTTCAAAATGTCCGGCGCTGGTGGCTTCCACATCGGGTGCATAGCCATAACCCCCGAGGATTGCCGTTACGGCATCACTGTCGGTCAGTCCCGCCCAGACCTGGGATTTGGCCTCGCGATCCATGGTGATGCTGCTGTCGAAACCGTGAACCACCATTGTTGAACCGGCCCCACCATGCTGCAGGTGAATGCGCTGGCCGGTCACCGGTCCTTTCACAAGACACTGCCGGCCACCGTTGGTTGGAACCAGGATCGAGATCTCAGAACCGGCTCCCCGCCGGTCATCGACCAGCATCGGCAGGTCACCTTCACTAATGTCAGCCCCGTAGTGCAGTTTGAAAGTGGTGGCCTTGCCCATTTTTTCCTCCACCTCGACCAGAGAGGCCTCGGCCAACTCCGGCTCGGGGTTTCCTTCAACTGCTATCGATATTCCCAGTCCCATGGTTCATTTCGGTCCGTGTTTGAAAACTACTTTAGCGGTACCGCAATATCAGCCGCCTCGCTGAGGGCCTCGGGCAGCATGACATCGTTGTGTTCGCAGATACGCCAATATCCGGCCGGATTGCCGAGATAGCGGTAGGCCAGATGATCCAGGCGCTGTCCCTGGATCCGGCGGTGATAGCCCCGAAATTTTTCGGCCGGCGCAGGCGGCACCGGAACCGTCGCTACGGTGCGTCCGCGCCGATCAATGCGTTCATAGCTTTTCAATCCCTTGTAACGGCTGTTGTCATCAAACATGTCTGATTCCTAAAACGGCAGCATCCCCAAAATGGACCCCACGCTATTTGCCAGGTTGGCCGCTGCCAGTACATTTTTTTGAGCCAACGTAAATTCGTAAGCCGTAATGGCGATTTCCTTGCTGATCGTGTTGGGATGATTTTTCAGTTCGTGGGGTGCCAGCACACTCAACCCGATGGACACTTTGGCGCGGATGGGATATAGGGTGGTCGAAAAGGCCTGCTCCTCAACCGAAAAGCTTGTCAGGCGTACCGGAACGATCCGCCCCGGTCCCCACACAAACAGCACGATGGGCACACTGTAGCGCGGTTCCGGTTCATCCGCGGAAGTCAGGCTCAATACATCACCGATGGCCCCGACCAGGTCATTGCCCTCCTTGTCAGGGTACAGCAGCATTTCCATCGCTGCAATCCGGTCCGCCACCCCGGAAATCACCGCCACCGGGTGCTTCTCCGGCTCTTCCAGTGCGTCGGTGGCATCCAGCTCCAGATTCAGCGTAAAGGTTTCATCCGGGTCAAAGGGCTGGGCGGTGGATTTTTCCGGCTTCTTTTCACCGGGCTTTTCTTCGCTTTCCTCCGGCGGTTTCCACGGATTCAAGGTCCGGCTCAAGGTCTCCGGGTTGTACTGAAAAACAATGATATTGGGTACCGGCCCGATAAACCGCGAGGAGAACTCGACCAGGGCACCTTTTAATAGTTTGGGACTTCGCGAAAAACTGTTTGCCATGGTTAGAACCCCTTGTGCCAGCCAAGCTTTCGCATTAATTTATCGTTGTAGGTGGCTGCCTGAGCGGGAATTTTTCCCAATTCGATTTTCATCTCTTTTTGATCCTTATTGTCCATCTCTTGGTTGGGACCTTTAATCAACTCGTAAAGTGCTTTATAATAATCGAGTTCTAAGACCGGCAGACGTCGCGCCAGGCCCTTGGCCATTTCTGCATGCATCCATTCGTAGGTTTGCTGCATCGCGCTGTAGATCTCCTGCCTGACAGTTGTGTCGCCTTTTTGCTTTTTGTACTTTTTAAATCGGAAGCTGCCTTTTGTGGAGGGCATGGCGGCAAAATCGGCCAGTTGGCCCAGCTTATCCGTGAAAATATCATGCAGTGCATGGCTCTGGGTCGCCGGGGTGGTTTCGTCACCTTTGGGGGTGATATGCAGCCTCTTGTCCCTGTGGGTGGTGGCTGCCAACAATACAGACGGCATATGCGGTCCGCGCTTGGAACCTATCTGGCTGTCGATTTGCACATCCGGCTCAAAAGCCTTCACTGTATTGGTGGCTTTGGTCGGTTTTAGACCCGGGTAGGTCCAGCCGGGCCGGAAAGGCTTATCTTTTTTGCGGTTGCCGAAATATTCAACCAGCAAATATTGGGTTAAATGATGGGATTCGCGGCCCCGACCCTTGTTGGTTTCATGCTTTGCCAACCGCAGACCGATATCGGGAGACTTGGATCCGACGGTAACTTTCGTCGGGTCGGTTTTTACATATTCCTTCCAGGGCGGCAGATCCTTGACGGGCTGCTTGCCTGCCAGGGCTTTTTTTATCTCCAGGTTGATATCATCGATAACCCGTTGCGTGAACCGGTATTTTTTGGATCTTTTCGGCCATATGCCGGTGGTAACCCCTGTGGCACTCAAGTAGGGCCTCAATAGAGAACGGGCCTGTTTTTTCTTTTGCCCTTTCCATTCTCTGTCCAGGGCAACATCCCATAATTGGCCGTGGTGAATATAGGGCAGATGAACATGCAATATTCTAATTTTGCTTATCGGCGCGTTACTGCTTACCTGCCTGGCCGGCGATCTGGTGCCCATGATAATGGCATTGCTGGTGTCGGTAACCGCACCCAAATTCAAATCGATGCTGACGGCAATGCCGGTATCCGCCAACAAAAACCGTTCCAGTGTGCGGGTAAACTGATCGGCGTTGACCACCCGACGTTTGAGTTTTTGCTCTTTTTTGCTTTTCTGGGCCCTGCCCGGTGCGGGCATCAGTGCGTCTATGGCAATTTTTCTGGCCACCCCTTTCAATTCCTTCTTTTTCATGCCGATTCTTGCTAGAATTGTGGGGTAAACGGCCGGGTCTTTAAACACCTTGGGGACGTCGACCTTTACACCGCCGCTTTTAATGCCGGAAATCTGTTCCGCAATCCGGTCGACCACCGGTTCTTCTTGTGACATACCAAATACCGGCAGCAGGCATGCCAGAATCAAAGATGCAGCGTAATGGTATACTGTTCGTTTATTTTTATAAAGAATCATATTTCCTGATCAATGACTGGTTTTATAAAACATGGAATATTATTGAATTATTGTATGATCCGGGGTTTTAAAATTTCCACCTCCTTGTTCCTGAAGGCTTCGTCAATATCATTTTGTCGAAGCCTTTCCGCCACATCAAGTTTCCGGCTGTTCATAATGATGTTCCTGATGTTATTTATCTCAAAAGCGAGTGGCGGGATGCTGTCAGTTGTTTTAAAATCATTGATCCTTAACAAATAG